>Ga0182004_10004696_pt1 | contig 11048 bp, 11 predicted proteins | sample Sormic07211540_1_FD_120479 | JGI IMG/M metagenome (GOLD analysis project Ga0182004, IMG submission 120479) | Endophyte microbial communities from Sorghum bicolor roots, Mead, Nebraska, USA - 072115-40_1 MetaG | ecosystem: Host-associated > Plants > Roots > Unclassified | place: USA: Nebraska...
GCTCTACCCGCACCCAGATCGGTATAGATGAGAAATCAAACTCCTCCAAAGCCTTGGATTCATCAAATTCCACAACCACCAGGAGCTCCTTCGAGACCATCCAAGGACCATCATCTAGGGCCCACTGTAAACCTGTCTCCTGGTTGAAAGAGATCAAGAAGACATTGTCTCCTAGGTCTTTGCAGGCGATCCCTTTAGCCGGGCACCAGATCCAACCCACAGCTTTCTCCACAACATCAGATCAAACGTTTCTATCAGAGAACAATTTTGCCACCGCCTGGGATGGCCGAGAATTCTCCTGACTGCCAGGTTGTTTCCCAATCTTAATGCTCCTCCTCTCCTCCGACGACAACTGGAGCTTCTTCATCATTCCCTCAACCCCTTCCATTGGGTCAAACTTCTCCAAAAGACAGGATCAGAAACACAAAAACGGTGACGAAACGGCGGGAGGTGGACTCAGGGTGCACTGGCTAGCAGAACTAGGGTTTTAGGGTTTGAGTGGACACACACCCGAGGCCAAGAAACCCCAGGTCTAAACCGGAATCTAAACTGGAATCCCTGCAGCTGAGAAGCGGCAGAGAAGGAAGAAAAGGAAGGGCTAGGCGAGATCCGATCGTCACCAACGAACCCTCTCGAGTCGCCTAGGAAACCCTAGGCGCCGAGACGCGAGCAGCCAACTACACTGGGTTGGGTTGTCACGCACATCGATGATTGAGCCTTAATCATGCATCTCCTCGGTGGTACTTAATTAATAAGCTCCGCCCGAGACTTGATCCATCTATTGATCTAAACCTTCCCTTGCAACGACAGGTGGCTAAGGGGACCACATTTGGCTAATCATATTGTATTGTATACAGTATTGTACTTCCTTCGCTCTAAGATCAACCACAATATATATAGACTAAGTAGTCTATATAAATAGATTTTGTGTCAGTGGACAACGGTTATTACTGTCTCCACAATGTTTTAGTCAACAACTTGTCTATAAGATGGGTCCCATATAAGACAAATAATTATTTCTCTTTACAATCCTGTACAAAGCCAAGAAAGAGAGAGGGGGGAGAATTGAGAAAAAGTAACATTTTTTATTCCCTATGGATAGTTCATAAGCTTATGGGTAACTTTTGCTATGGACTCCTCTATGGAGTATGGACTGGTCTCACAATGTTCCACTTACCTGATAGCAATTATTTTAATCCTATGGACTACCTTATGGCACACATTGTGGTTGCTCTAAGAGCAAGGTCAATAATAGAGCTAAATGTTTGACTATAAGCCAAGTGATTAAAGCCAAGTTATACAGTAAGCTGTCTCATACTTGTCTCTAAGACACATTCTCTTTCCTATTCCTCCTCACAACACTTGCTATTTGGACCCACCACTATCTATGCATTCGTGCTCAGCTTGGTGCTTGCATGAGAACCAAGCTATCATCTCTCTCTTGTCTTCTCTTCACCACATCAGTATTATTGTATATGCTCTAAGCTAATTTGTTTTAGCTTTCCTAAGTAATATAGTTTTTGTTGTATGTATATATCTAAATATATAGTAAAATTTATTTACTTAAAAAAAGCTAAAATAATTTATAATTTAGAACGAAGGTACTGTATGAAATGTTTAGTTATCCTAAGCCAAATCAGTTCAAGTTTCATTAAATTTATAGAAAAAATAATAATGATAATATCAAATAAGCTTAGATACACTATAAAATGTACTATCATAATTTGCTTCTTTGATATGATAGATGTTAATATTATCTTATACAAATTTGATCAAATCTGTATCTTAGGACAATTGAAAATCTAGTTTATCTTAGGCCGGAGGGAGTATAATACCATAAATAAGACTATCACGTCCCTATGATAACATTGAATAGGCATGTAAAAATAATTCATATGATGCATTGTACCATAGTTTTTGTAAGCCGTTGAACACAATTAATTGTTGTGTATTCCCTCTACCTAAAAAATGTCATTCTAGAATATTTCATATAGTATTGGCGTGTAACTCAAATGACCATGGTATCTCTATTTATTAGACATCTTCTATAGAAGCACATGGTTAATTGGTTCAGTTAACTACTATGCATGTAACTATAATTAAGGATATGCATGAAGCTATATCCAGATGGGGGTTGCACAAAACAGAAGAAAGATAACTGGTCTGAGTTGAGAACCGCGTGGCTCATTGCTGTCTAAATGCTACAATATCAAGTTTAACTCATAGACAAATTTTGATTGAACAGTAAGTTTTCTAGGGAGGGAGTGCTTATGTCTATACAAATAGACCAAAAATATTAACACATCTATCTAATTTGGGTATATATTCTAAGCTCCATTTGTACCATGATACAACTTCCTTTTCCCGGCCCTTCTTTACCTATGTCTATGTGCCATGTCGTCAATACATTCTATGGGTGGGCGCTCGTTTATCATAGATAGCACACTAATGAATAGATGTACTAAGGGTGCATTGGGCATATATAAATCGGTTCTGATTCTTCTAAGAATCAACAGCCGTGCCAAACAACATATAGGTGAAACATTTGTAGCAGAAACGGTTTCAAGTGATTCTCTCTCATTTTTTGCTACGAATGTGAATAGCTAAAAGTATGGTTTCACGGTGATTCTAATTCGGCAACCAAATGGTACTAGAATCTAAACCATTACCAAACGGGTCCTAACTCCACGCCACTAGCATGTGGGCTCGTATGAGCGTTGACTTTTGATGTGGTGTGCTGACCTAACACAATTGCCCTAGGAAAGCATCCAATATATTATTGCTGTCGCCTTGCCTCGTACAGTTAACAAAATGTATCTAGACTTCGATCGCCTAGGTAACGGAAAACTAAACAAAAGAAAAATGCAAGGCACCACTCTGCTCATACCATACCATCACTAGATGCGTGCTATATACTGCTGCACCGGACGACGAGACGGCCAACTTGCCAACCCTCCCTCCGTCCCTCCCTCTGTCTAGGGATCAAAACGTCACTGGCTCCCTCCAATGAAGCCGCCGTGGCGGTGCCAAGAGTAGTCTATTCAAAGATTGTGTCTCTTTACAGTCTATACGCTGACCATCTGAGATAATGGCAAGCTGGACTACCGGATCTTTCAATATAAAAAATGAATTAATCACTCAACCACATACTCCCTCCATCAAGAAATGATGATAAACACATTTAACTATTATATATATATATATATATTTTACAAACTTTAATCACCTGTTAGTTAAATCATATGCAAATTTATGGCATAAAACTAAGGGTGTGTTTGGTAGGGCTACTCTCCAGCTCTAGTACTAGCTCCTCCAGAGAAGCTCTATCAAACGTTTTTATGTATAAGCCGTTTTTAAGTAAAAAGAAGAGAAGTTGAAACTATTTTAGCAAAGCCACAAATTATGGTTTCTCTAAAACGGCTGTGGCTCCTCTAGAAGAGCCCTCGTGAGGAGCCCTGCCAAATACGTCTTAAATCAATAGATATATGTTCAGAGTGGCTATTAAGATGATTCTAACTCTTTTAACAACTAACAATATATTATAACAAAAAATAAAGCGTAATCGAAATATATTTAGCATGACTTTACCCCTGATGGGACGTGTCACGACGAAGGAAGTATTATTTTAGCAGTTCAAGTTGTGATAGTACATGAAATTTTTGCCTTTGCCCTCGTACCTTGACATGTCACACCTATACTTACTTAATTTGGGCTAATATAGGCACCACAGCCAAAAAATGGAAAGATTAAGTAGAGACATCAATAAAATACTAGTGTAAACGTCGTCCATTATAGTACTTAATTAGCTTGTTGTTTCCCTTTCAAATCTCTCAATCATCTAGCTTTTCGCCCCATTTTTTTTCACCCCCACGACCACGATCGGCGAGCGGGTCCAAGGCCAGGAGGCCAAATCCAATCGCTAACCACCGCCGGCGTCGTCTACTACGTCTACTACCTGCTCTCCCCCAGACCAGAGGCCAGAGCAGGCCGCAGCATCCACTCGAGGACTCTGCAGCAGCAACAGCTCAGCGGGCCAGACGACTCCGTGGCTCCGTCCGCCGATCAACACGCCGGCACGCCTCCCGTTTCCTCATTCCCAGGCTGCACTGCGCCGCGTCCAGACGCCGGGAGCCTCACCGCCTCCCTCCGGCGAAAACCGTTCCTCCTCCCCGGCGAGCTACCTCCGTTCCGGGTGAGTCTACGCGCAGCGTGTCCTCCCACGGCCGGATCCCTATCGCCCCGGGTCTGCGCGATTCGTGGATCCGGCGGCGAGGTCTGCGCCGTCCACAGCAGTACAGCACCGCTCCTCCTCTCTCCTTGCTCTGGCAGCGCACCCCTGCCTCCACTGTCCCCTCTTTTTTTCTTTTTTTTTTCTCACGTGGAGACTAGAGTTGTCCCTCCGCTAACCGCACGGATCCTCTCCGCCCTCACCTTTCCTTCCTCTCTCTCTCTCTGCAGGTCTGCGAGGTAGTGCCGGCGACGAGGCCTCTCCATCCCCTCTGGCGAGCTCCCCTTCCAAAGTGGTGAGGTAAGCCTGTCCCCGTTCCTTACCTCTCCTGTAGTCTCCTGTAACTCTTCTGAAAATAAAACTCACAGTTGACGATTAGAACCATGCGAAACTACAATGATCATGTATGTACTTCCGCCCACTGAATCAGACATGAACAGTTGTTTTGCTTTTCTTAAGAAAAGGTAAAAGAAAAGAAAAAAAGGCTATATTCATGATTCTCACACTCCGATCCATGTCGGTGTTATTTGTCTCTAGTATACTTGCTTTAGTATGTGTAGCACATCTGCACATGGTTAGGCTGAGCTGTGTAGAGCATGTGTTAGAGGTAGTTTTGAGCCTATTTTTTCTTTTCATATATGAATTGATATGTACCTATAAATTCCTAATTGCAATTTATTCTTGATTAAAATGTTTAGAAATTGTTCTCTACAAATCATTATAAGATTAAAGAAAGGCTCTGCTACAGTAAAGTCTTCCCTACTGAAAGAACAATATGAAACATCTTAGGGTAAAATCAGGATTCTTCCAGATTAACCAGGATTGATAAAAAATTCAACAAAGGACTTTCAGCTTATGCAAGAAATAAGGTAAATAAGAAAGAACCATAGTAAATTCAGCAAGATTGAGCAAAATTCCTTTAAACGCCTTAAGGTGAAATAAGGCAAAGGATCAAGTATTCCAGATTAATGCCAGGGTGTCTCCTATTGTTCTCTCAGGACTTATTGTTCATTGTAGCCTCTCTGTGTCCTTTAATCTTATAATAATTTGTGGAAAAAAAGTTCCTAAAAATGGAATGTTTATAACTTGGTTAATTCCAGTGCATCTTATAAATATTATGGCTTACATATCTCATCTAACCTTTCTCAGACAGTGCTTTGGATATTAGCTTTTGCATTTTAGTGGATCAGTCCTCCCAGGGGTTATGCATGACAGCCCCTGTGGCTCTTCCAAATGATCTAGAAACAGTCTCCCATTCTGCAAGGGTTGACTTATTCCGAGACACTAGTTGCAACATAGAAAAGGAGGTGTTGGCCAGTTTGGGAAATGGCCAAGATTCAACTGCTGCTGGAACAAATCCTGGTTTCAGAGTTGGGGAGATCAGGTTTGCTAATGGAGATATTTATTCCGGCACATTGTTGGGGAACACACCAGAGGGTTCAGGCCAGTATCGCTGGTCAGATGGTTGCACCTATGAGGGTGAGTGGAGGAGAGGGATGAGGCATGGGCAAGGAAAGACGCGATGGCCATCTGGAGCTACCTATGAGGGTGAGTATTCTGGTGGCTACGTATTCGGTGAAGGCACCTATACGGGTCCAGATAAAATCATCTATAAGGGACGGTGGAAGTTGAATCGCAAGCATGGGCTTGGACATCAGACATATCCAAATGGAGACATATTTGAAGGTTCGTGGATTCAGGGAGAAATAGTAGGTCATGGGAAGTACACATGGGCGAATGGGGACACTTACGTTGGCAACATGAAAAGTGGCAAGATGTCAGGGAAAGGAACTCTTACATGGAAAAATGGGGACTCATATGAGGGTAACTGGATGGATGGCATGATGCATGGGTATGGAATCTATACATGGAATGAATGCGGGTATTATATTGGAACATGGACAAGAGGACTGAAGGATGGGAAAGGTAAATTCTATCCGAACGGTTGCAGAATTCCTGTTAACGATGAGCTGTATATCAATAATCTAAGAAACCGCGGTGTATTGCCTGATATTAGAAGGCAGAATCATGGTTCACGCATACTTCACTCTTCCTCGGTTGACATGGGGAACATGAAGGTTGGTATGATTAGGCAATCTTCAGATGTTTTGTCCAAAAGGAATTCAACTGAGCAGCCTCCTTTGAAGAATGTGTCTTTGGAAAGACGGTGGAGTCTTGAGGTGGCTATTGAAAAGTTTATTGGCCATGATTCGAGTGAAAGTTCTGGTCTAGAAAGCTTGGAAAACTTGAGTGATTCTCGATTGCCCATACTGGAAAGAGAATACATGCAAGGTGTTCTAATCAGCGAGGTGGTTCTTGACAGGAGTTTTTCAGACTCCTCAAAGAAGACAAAACGCCGCCAGAAGAAAATAGTGAGGGATACAAAAAAGCCTGGAGAGACAATAATTAAGGGACACAGGAGCTATGATTTAATGCTCAGCCTGCAGCTTGGGATCAGGTAGCACCTCCTGAGATCATGGTTTCAGTTTGCATTCTTTTTTTTTTCCTTTGTCTGTTCAGCTATTACTGGCCTAGCTACTCCCTACTGAATGTTATTGTTTGTAGAATAATCCTCTCTTGCAACCATATAGTAATATCATGTCATATAATAACAGGTCCCTTGTCATCAGGCTTGTGCAACTAATAATGTGTTTTTTTAAAAAAATGGTTGTTATCATTTATTCATTTAGCTTCTAGAGAGCAATGATGTAAGGTCTGAGTGATATACTAGCACCAGCAAGTAGTGGTTGCTTTTTGGAAAAAAAAGCAAAAGATTGTATCTCTCATAAACACATTACAGATATGGTTTGGAACTTGCCCCATTCAAAGTTTGTAGTGCCATTTGCATGGTACATTGAAAAATATGAACTACTGCAAGTAGTGATTACTGCCTCCAGCTTACAACCTGCGCTTTTCGTGTTAGGAACTGCTAGCTCCTGCAACATACATGTTCTTTAATTAAATCCAGAGTATGATGTTTACAGATTGTTTTTTATGTATATTTGAAATCGGCAACATTTTGTTGTACTTAGGTACACAGTTGGAAAGATTACACCAATTCAAAAACGTGAAGTTCGTGCTTCAGATTTTGGACCAAGAGCAAGTTTCTGGATGAACTTCCCAAAAGAAGGATCTCGGCTTACTCCTTCACATTCAGCGGAGGATTTTAAATGGAAAGACTACTGTCCCATGGTTTTCAGGTCCGCACCTCTGACATTTATGCCAATATGTGCATCTAAAAATATGTGATGTCCTTATCCACTGCAAATCAATCTTTAGATTCTAACACTTAGCTAGTTTTGTTCATTGTGACCTGTTGTTGACATATTCTTTTTGTTGTTTCTCCTGATTTAAAAGTATAATACTCTCTGTTCCAGACTCATACTTTAAAACACAATATCGATCCGCTTTTGTAGGAATTTGAGAGAGATGTTCAAGATTGATGCTGCAGACTATATGATCTCCATATGCGGAAATTCTGCTCTTAGGGAACTATCTTCCCCTGGAAAGAGTGGAAGTGTCTTTTTCTTGTCACAAGATGATAGGTTCATGATTAAGACTCTCCGAAAATCTGAAGTGCAGGTCCATTATCTATTTAGACTACAGAGATTGTATTTCTTAGCTGTCATGATTGTTGGATAGTTTGTGCATGTATAGTCATTTGCCTAGGAAGCGAATTCATGACTCTATACTATCCTGTAGGTTCTTTTACGAATGCTTCCAAACTATTATGATCATGTCCGTACCTATGAGAACACCCTCATAACTAAGTTTTTTGGCCTCCACAGGGTGAAACCTTCTAGTGGTCAAAAGGTAATGATTGACATCAGCACCAATTTCATTTAAGGTTTCTTTAGTTTAGTTTTTTCCTTTCCTTTCCTTTTGAATGTAATGACCCTTCTTTAATATCTGCAAATTGCAGTTCCGGTTTGTTGTAATGGGAAACATGTTTTGCACTGAATTGAGAATTCACCGGAGGTTTGATTTGAAAGGCTCATCTTTAGGCCGCTCTACTGACAAAATTGAAATTGATGAGAACACAACTCTGAAGGATCTGGATCTTAACTATTCCTTTTATCTTGAACCTTCCTGGCGTGAGGCTCTACTTAAGTGAGCATATTTTCTCTAGAAATCATGCTTCTTATGTGTTCTGTTATGTGATCTCATTCCACTTATCTCAAATACTGTTGATTATTCTTCAGGCAGATTGAAACAGACAGTGATTTTTTGAGAACACAGCGGATAATGGATTACAGCCTACTGCTTGGTGTTCATTATAGAGCTCCACAGCACTTGCGAACACGTGCATCGTATCACCGGAGCATGGCAGCAGATAGGTTGACTGTTGTTTCAGAAGAAGGTAAGGAATAAGGACACGCCTAACACGTTCCATAAAATGTTGCTCCTTGTAATATCTGTTGCACATCTCCATGAGTGTAAGGAAAATACTCATTGATTCGTTTCAATAGTGTGAAGTATATCTACTCTTTTTGTCCAGCTGGAGCCTGTAGGCCGTAGTTGCCAAACTAATGACCATTTTTAATTCACTTTTGTTCAAAAGGAACTCAAATTATGCATCCCAACATCCAAAGTTATCTGGTAATCCTTAGCATTCTGCATAGTCCTAAACTTTCTTAATTTCCAAATCATGTTTGAGCTAGGCAGCCTTAAGTTGTCTTAAAGCTATATATTCTGTGAATGTGTGATGCACAATATGTCTTGTAGTTGCTATTGATCTGCAACGCCTCTTTTTATCGCTTTAACTTGTTCATCACATGCATTTCCATGTTTAAGTTAATAAGTTCTTTTTAAAACTGGTGCACTAATGTTTGGCACAGATGCTCAGGAAGATGATGCCCTTAGCTATCCAGAAGGATTAGTTTTGGTTCAAAGCAGTGGCGAGAACAGTGTTGTTGTTGGTCCTCACATAAGAGGCAGCCGTTTGCGTGCATCAGCTGCTGGATTTGGTGAAGTAGACCTACTGCTGCCTGGTACAGCCAGGTAATTGTTTGTAGTTCAAATACTCTGGTTAGCTTGTGGCAATTGTGTTGCAGTGGCACACTGCTTGTAGTAGTAGTTTCAAAGGGGGAGAATTACAGCTTCTTTTCTTAATGTCTTTCTTATGTTTGTCAGGCTTCAGATCCAGCTAGGAGTTAACATGCCTGCAAGGGCAGAGCAAATACCTAAGGAAGATGAAAGCAAACCATTTCGTGAGGTGTATGATGTCGTCCTCTACCTGGGCATCATTGACATATTGCAAGAGTACAACATGACAAAGAAAATCGAGCATGCTGTCAAGTCCATGCAATATGACTCGGTCTCGATCTCTGCTGTGGACCCCCAGTTCTACTCAGAGCGTTTCTTGAAGTTCATCCAGACCGTCTTCCCTGAGAATTCATAGCTCAGCATCCAATACTTGTTTGAAAGATGCTCACTCGCTGCCGTTTTGTTAGTGATGTTGGCCAAGCACATGAAACCTCATCTGCATGACAGTTCATGTCTTCAAAATTGGAGCTTGCAAGCATCAGAAAAACACTACACTCTCTTCAGTGCATACCTGTTCCTTCTTGGATGAACTAGCGTGCATGTTCCTTCCTGGATGAACTGGCAAGAAGAATGGCCAACAAGATGAGATTCGTCAGGGCAATTTTGCAGAAGCAAATTGATCTTCTCTTGGTTTTGTCCCGAGCCCCTGGGATCAGCTTGCTAGCTTCGCGGAGTAGGCATGGCATACTGGTCTGGAGCAAGGCTATCCTGTGAGTTGTGAGGATTCTACTGACAACGGCGCCATGGAAGTCTGGGAATCACTATGTTTATATTTATATCTCGACAGTTGCAGAAAGCTAAACCAGGAGCAGCTTTTGCCTCTGGGTCGTGTTTTCATATGTTAAGGTGCTATATGGAGGCTATTTGTAATAAGAACCTAAAAATATGCATCAATATCAAATCCATTTTTGTAGGACAAAAAAAAAAGGGAATATGTATTGCAAAATGAAAAGAAATGGAAGCAAGAATAAGAAGGCCATTTCGCAAATCTTTTTGACGCAAACCACATGGTGACGGCAGAATTACCAATGTGGCTTGTGGCTTGCCTAGCATATCTTTCCCCAAGTATCATCTAGTCGTATATAATAGAGAAAAGAGTCAGGAGTAATAGTCATGCTAGCACTAGCAGTATCAGCTGGCAGAGTAGCGGCGTGAAATGTATAAAAGAATCATTTTCCTGGCTGCTTTATTGATGCGAAATGAAGTGGTAGAAAATCTAAAAAAATGGTAGAAAAAAATTATTGTACTTAGTTGTTAAGTGAATCGATTATGGACCTGGTATGAAGAAGGCCGAAGCCCAATAGAACAATAGCCCAATTTCATTAATCTAATCCGCACAGGGCCACATGCGCACACCATATAACCCCCCCCCCCCCCCCCCCCCCCCCCCCCCCCCCCCCCCCCCCCCCCTCTCCTAGTTGCAATCTTTTTGGGTTTTTGTTTTTTTGTTTTGTGATGTGTGACGTCAGAAACAACACAACAAATTTCAAACCACAGATAAATTCTATATTAAAGAGAAAAAGATGGAGGAAACCCAGGGGAAGAAGAAAAAAAGAGGAGAGGGGGGGGGGGGGGGGGGGGGGGGGGGCAGAGACAGACCCCACAATCAACGAGATGTGAAACACCACCAAACTTTAGGAAGAAAGAAAAAAACACAGCAATAATACAAAGTACGTGACTGAAAGTGACCTCACCTGCTCGACCATCTTGTGCTTGAGTACCTTATCCTTATCTAGGATCTTGATGGCTACGGCCTCGCCGGTCACCGTGTCCC
>Ga0182004_10004697_pt1 | contig 11047 bp, 10 predicted proteins | sample Sormic07211540_1_FD_120479 | JGI IMG/M metagenome (GOLD analysis project Ga0182004, IMG submission 120479) | Endophyte microbial communities from Sorghum bicolor roots, Mead, Nebraska, USA - 072115-40_1 MetaG | ecosystem: Host-associated > Plants > Roots > Unclassified | place: USA: Nebraska...
ATATGCTTAATATGCGTGTAATATAAATATATTATTGTATCAGCAAAACATGTATTGAAAAACCTATTATTATATATTATATATAAACAATAAACAGAACCGAAGAAGTGAACCAAAAAAAAACCCTTTAACATCGGTTGGTAATACCAACCGGTGTTAAAGAGTCCTGCAACGTGGCAGCCCTGGCAGGACCCTTTAACACCGGTTGGTATTACCAACCGGTGTTAAAGGGGGGCCTTTAGCCCCGGTTGCCAGAACCGGGACTAAAGGGTGGGCCTTTAGTCCCGGAAGGGCAGCACCGGCTCGGAAACCGGAGCAACAGGCCCTTCCCGACCGGTGCTAATGCCCGATCATACAGCAGTGGTATGTGTGAGCTGATCGTGGGATTGACAGAGTGAACTCAAGAATTAATATGAGGATGAAGATGGCTTCGCCGACGACGTACGTACTCAGCAGACAAGCACCGGTGATTGCAATGGTCTCCGACGGCGAAGTCGCCGTCGTCCCTCTCTCCTCACACCCTGCAGGCCCCACAGGGCCACAGGTAGACTTTGTGTTTCTCCAGTCAGCAAAGGTGGCTTCTTCTTTTCTTGGATGATCCGAGGCCCAAAATGTGCATGGGAGAAGTCGACACACTCGACGCCTAGCTGACTGCCGTCTGCAGCGGGCGGGCGCCGGGTTGGACTTGGGTTTGCATGCCTGCTCGGCACTTTATCCCGTGATTTTCAGGGTTTCAGGAGATGGAATTACAAGTTATTACGTTCGCAATTCCGTTCTGCAGGTATACAAATCTTTCTTAGCATATCACCTTTGTTTTATACTTCTGTCTGAATGGACATCTGTCGTATCAAAAGTACCGTCATTCAAATTGAATAATAATAATAATTTTCCTGTCAAAATTTGAAGCTTGTTCTTATTCCTCAACAAGTTGACAAGTAAACTGCAAAAAAAAATGAAACCTTGGAAATGCTGCTACAAAAATAAAAAAATAAAAAGATACATCATATTTATTTACATTGTAACCTGGACAAGACGAGTGCGAGCTACCGAAACAACAACCAAGCTACTCAAGCTCAAATGCATCAACAAACGCACGTAATAGTCGTACAAACATTTCATGAAATTGCATATTATGTAGTATATATGTGGTATAAGTACTTTGCACTTTTTAGGTGGCCCGATGATGATTAGCAGTTCTATCCAAGAAAAATTAATATACTTTAGTCAATTTTTACAAAATTAAATCCGTTCTTATTATTGGTGGGAATATAATAATAGTATTTTACAATCTAGCTAGTATCATCAAATTCCAGTCAAGTCATAGCTAGTAACAATCAAATTCTAGTCATGTCATAGCTAGTTACCATCAAATTTCAGCCAAGTCATAGCTAGCTACCATCAAATTTCAGTCAAGACATAGCTAGTTACCATCAAATTTGAGCCATTCCAGTCAATTCATAGCTAGCAACCATCAAATTTCATCCAAGCTAGTCATAGCTAGTTACTATCGAATTTCAGTCAAGCCATAGCTAGTAACCATCAAAATTTAGTCAAGTCATGGCTAGTTAGCATCAAATTTCAGTGAAGTCATAGTTAATTATCATCAAAATTCAGAAAGGCATGGCTAGTTATAATCAAATTTCAGTTAAGTCATAGCTAGTTATCATCAAATTTTAGTTAAGACATAGCTAGTTATCATCAAATTTCAGTCATGTAATATCAAGTTACCATCAAATTTATAGCTAGTTATTATCAAATTTTAGTCAAGTCATATCAAGTTAACATCAAATTTCAATCAAGTTGATGAGGACATCACTCTTTTGGATGCGCCCGCTCATCCTCCAAGCTCGAATACGGCAACTAAACTTAGAGGTGAGCTCTTTTTAAGCGATCTTTTTCATACTTTTGAGAATAGATTACATCCTAATGATGTTATCTTGCTTAGGAACATTGGAGAGAGTCATGAAGAACTTGGAGGAAGGTGTGGAGGCATAAAATACCAGCAAGGACGTCCAACACAAGCTGGAGGGCGCACTCCAACTCGACTTTGAGTCTACCTCGGCCTTCAGGACCAGTCTGCAATAAAACATACGCCCAGGATATATTAAGACTCCATTTTCAAGGATGCACATATGGATAGAAAGATGATTTCATAACCTAACCAATGGTTTTGGTTTGAGACCCAAATTTGTCGGGAGTCAATTGGAATTTTCGTAACAAGGAAGTGTCCAAAATTTGTCATGTGTTGCGCCATCGCGTTTGGTCTGTTGGGCAGTATATAGGTTTTGGGCTCATTAGGGTGAGCAACGACGCTTAGACCTTATAATCAGTCGTCGCTGTCATCATTAGGTTTTGGATTTTGAATATATCAATTTGTCTTTGACAGTCACCGATTTTCGTTTTATAGACCCACATATTGAAAACTTAATCATACATCTAAAGTTTGTCCCATTCTTTGAGTTGTGTACTTTTGAATTCTTATTTGTGTTCTTCATTTGAAAGGCAGAGATTAGCCTTCTTAGCAAGGTCAACTAGATTGGTGATACGGTTGATAATTAGAGGAGTCATGGTGCTAAGATTGCAGAGTTTGGGTCTTTCGATCTAAAGCTGGATCGGTGTGGTATGCTCCACGAAAATGATAGTTATCATCACCTGTTGGAAGATTGGGAACCCCACTTTCTATCAAATGGTATCAGAGCTAAGGTATATTGTCAAGTTCGCATATATCTCCTATTTTTTTAGTGTTTTAACTTCGTCTCATAGTGTAGTGCCACACTTATTTTCTTGTCCTAGAACCTTTCGAGTCCCCTTGCATATTTTAGTATCAAAGTCCTCATCACAAGTCATAGCTAGTTATCATCAAATTTTAGTCAAATCCTAGCTAGTTGTCATCAAAATTTAGTCAAGTCATAGCTAGTTAACATCAAATTTTAGTCAAGTCATATCAAGTTACCTTCAAATTTTAGTTAAGTCACAGTCATTTGTCATCAAAATTTTGTTAAGTCATAGCAGTTATGATCAAATATCAGTCAAGTTATATTAAGTTACCATAAAATTTCAATCTAGTCATCGCTAGTTATCATCAAATTTCAGTTGAATCTGATGATTGAATCTCACCCAGCCATAATAGTTGAATATGATCTGCCCTAACCCTAGCAATTGAAATAGCTATACCTTCTTCTCACATTTGGGTTTTGTGGCCATCGCAGGCCTTTTAAGTAGCTCCTTCGCCGCCTCACCTTTGCCCCACCCGGTGGCAGAGGTTGCCAATGTTGCTCCTTTGCCCCACCTAGCAGCACGGATCACCTATGCCGCTCCTTTGCCCTACCCAGTAGCAAGGGTCGTCGAAGCAGATCCATTGCCTTGTTCGGTAGCAGAGGTCACCGACACCGTAGATCCATTGCCCCACCAAGTGGAATGGGTCCTCGACACCGCGTCGTTGCCCCACCAATGATGGCGGATGACTCCCCATACCATTGCCTCACCTAGCGACGGTAGACAACTCCCCCAAGCTCCACGCCCTTAAGGGCGAGGCACATCATGAAAGGCTTCACCTCCTCGTCGGAGTCGATGAATTAGTGAGGATGTCATTCTAGTTTTCCCATCTTGTGTGTATATAGTTCATCAGGGTGAAGCACTAAAGGGTCGTTTGGTATGGATTTTGTACTAGCTCTAGGAGCAGTTGGGAGCACTTCCTTAATAAATGGTAAAGAGGAAACAACTTTCCATGGAGCCATAGAAAATCCACTGACAGAAGGTGTTGGCGATGGATGAAGTCGAAAAAGTGATCTTCTTGCGACTCCCTCGTCCTTGCTTGTGGGCTAGACCCAAAATACCCTCCACGCGTGGGTGATGCATGCTAGCTCTGGGTCACCGAGGTGAATGGAGGTCGGACGGAGTAGCAAGGCTAGGGCTCTAGGTCATTGGAGGCTAGATGTTGGGCCATGCAGGCACTGGCTCGCCAAAGGACGACGGTGCCCAACGCTGCCTCACCGGAGGCAAGAGCGTGGAAGGGAGCTTTCGCCAGGGCACCATAGGGGCACACAGGCACCGGCTTTGCCTGAGGATGGAGTGTGGGGTGCCCAACGCTACCTTGCAGGAGCCAAAGCGTGTGCGCGGAAGTGGAGGTAGGGCTTGCATGGGCGCGGACTCATCGGGCGCTCAATGCAGGGAGCAGCAGCTACCAATGGCGTACGGAGGCAAAATGAATAGATAGATGAATAGACGGTCAAATAGATGGCTACGTAGGAGAGGAAAGATGAACAGCCAGTCGAAACAGATAGAGAAAAAAAATAGGAAAGGAAAAAAAAAGAAAAATAACAGTGTTACGAACGTTTCATTCTTTTAAAAAAAGAGAAGTTATTTTACCAAACAGTCTAGAAAACTAGACCACCTCGCATAGTAAACTCCTGTTTAGTCACCCAAAAACTAAAGATTTTTCAAGATTCTCCATCACATCGAATCTTGCGGCACATGTATGTACATTAAATATAGACAAAAACAAAAACTAATTGCACAGTACTGTAAATCGCGAGATGAATCTTTTGAATGAGGCAAAATCTGTTACGCACGCGAAGTAATAAGTGAAATTGTTTTGAGGCCATAGCTCGACGGGGCTTGTGCATGCCGGCCGCCCAGCCCTCTGAAGGAACCTTCTTAAATTCCGGTCTGCCTTGCCACACCACACCAACTTCCAAACTCAGTCGCTCCATCAGTCGATCCCCCACAAATTTGAGCAGCCAAAATGAGCATCAAGTCAGAAACCAATGAGCGTAGCAGCACAATCCAGAGCGCCGGCCACCGGATATGCAGCATCGTCAAGCTGTGCTACCAACACCTGATGCTGGCGGTCTCCTACGCACTCTACCTCTTCCTGGCGCCCATCATCCTTGCCACACTCGTGCTCCACCTCTCACGACACACTAGCGCTGACGATGACCTCATCGTGTCCGCACGCTCCACGCTCACCGCTAATCTGCCCTTCACCGTCGTCGTCGTCGCCGCCGCCGCCACTGCCGTCTACCTCATGCGGCGGCCGCGGGCCGTCTACCTGCTAGACTTGGCGTGCTACAAGCCCGGGGCGGAGCACGCGGTGACCCGGGAGACGTTCATGCGGCTTGTCGTCGGGTACGGGACCTTCTCCGACGACAGCCTTGCTTTCCAGCGCAAGATCCTGGAGCGGTCGGGACTGGGGCAAGGAACCTACTTGCCCAAGGCCCTGACCAGCTCGCCGCCCAACCCGTGCATGGCAGAGGCCCGCCGCGAGGCGGAGGCTGTCATGTTCGGCGCCGTCGACCAGTTGCTTGCCAAGACTGGCGTCCGCGCCGGCGACATCGGGATCGTCGTCGTCAACAGCGGCCTCTTCAGCCCCACACCGTCGCTCTCTGCCATGATCGTCCACCACTACAAGCTCCGCCGGGACGTTTCCAGCTATAACCTCGCCGGCATGGGCTGCAGCGCTAGCCTCATCTCCGTCGACCTCGCCAAGCAGCTGCTTCAGGTTTACCCAATGATGATTGATGATTCTTTCCCTCGATCTAGCTAAGGCCTGAAACTGAACGACGATGGGTGTTTGTTTCTTCCTGATTGCCTGCCTTTGCAGGTGCAGCGGAACACCTACGCTCTGGTCGTGAGCCTGGAGATCATGGCGGCCAGCGCGTACGTCGGCAACACCCGGTCGATGCTCGTGCCCAACTGCATCTTCAGGATGGGCGGCGCCGCCGTGCTCCTGACCAACCACGGCACGGAGCGGCGCCGGGCCAAGTACCAGCTACTGCACACGGTACGGACGCACCAGGGCGCCGACGACCGGGCGTACCGCTGTGTGTACCAAGAAGAGGACGAGTCCGGGCACGTAGGGGTGGCGCTGTCCAAGGACCTCATGAGCGTGGCTGCCGAGGCGCTCAAGACCAACATCACGACGCTGGGACCGCGGGTGCTGCCCATGTCGGAGAAGATGAAGATGATGCTCGTCGGCGGCAAGGCGGCGGTGGTGCAGGTGCTCGGCGTGCAGCAGCAGGGCCAGGGCGGCAGCAGGAGCAGGCCCTATATCCCGGACTTGACGACGGCGTTCGAGCACTTCTGCATCCACGCCGGCGGGAGGGCGGTGCTGGACACCGTGGAGAGGAGCCTGGACCTCAGCGCGTGGCACATGGAGCCGTCACGGATGACGCTCTACCGGTGGGGGAACACCTCCAGCAGCTCGCTGTGGTATGAGCTCGCCTACACGGAGGCCAAGGGACGGGTGCGGCGCGGCCACCGCGTGTGCCAGATCGCCTTTGGGTCAGGGTTCAAGTGCAACAGCGCTGTGTGGCGCGCGCTGCGCACCATTGATCCAGCCAAGGAGAGCGCCGCCGCCGGGAACCCGTGGGTGGAGGAGATCCACAGGTTCCCCGTCGAGGTGCCTCAGGTAGAGAGGGTCGACGTCGCCGCCATGGCGTCCTGACTACAGCGTGGGAGCGCGATCGACGACTCTGGTTGCGTTAGTGGGTCAACTTCAAGATTGGCTATATATATACGTACTCCGGTCTGAGTTATATATAAGATGCAATCAATAAATCTGTACGATTAGTTGGAGAGTGTTATACGTGTGTCTACGTGTCTATTAGAAAAAAAAACAATACTTTTAAAAAATTTGTCCTTTTCTCACGGCAAGTGTGTTGTACTGTGCTACCCTAAATATTTATCGTTTTCGCTTTTTATAAAAATTTTTTGATTAAATATTTATTAAAAATATTAATATTTATAATATAAAATTAGTATCATTAGATAGATATTTAAATCTAATTTTTGAATAAATTTATTTCAAGTTAAAATATACGTCTAAAAATTTTATGTGACGGGGAATCTGAAAAATTTTATAAATTTTTTTGGGACCTAAACAAGGCCCAGCACCCTAGACTACTCATGTGGTCACTTTGCCTCTCACGTCACCTTGCCCATGCGATGCGCAGCCTGACCCTTCTCTCTCTCCATGCATACACACTATGGTCTGACCTTGTTTAGATTCAAAAACTTTTTAGATTTTAACACTGTAGCAATTTTGTTTTTATTTAATAAAAATTATCTAATTATAAAAACTAGGTTTAAAAGATTATAATTAGTGCAATTTACAGACAATGATTACCACAAATGAACGAAAGTGCCACCAAGGAACGCAGAGAAAGTAGGAGGTGGGCCGTTTTGTCAGACAGGGAGCACCCCGCCATGATGCGCGGCGAGGTTGCCTCCCGCCATGATGCGTGGCGGGATACTCTTTGCCACGTACTCGTCCACGTGTTAGCCACGTCAGCAGGTGTCCCCTGAACCATGCCACGTCAGCAGTAGTACTCCGCCGCCATGCATTGCGAGATTCTGTGTATTTACCCCGCCATGCATGGTGGTGGGTCCAAACAGCCTAGTTTTGAAAATATTTTTATAAGCAGATCAAATTTAAAATATGTTTTAAATTTGGGCTAAAAATAAAAAAATCCCAAAAACTCATGTACGACGGTAATAACAATGGTATGCCGGTATGCCACCTTTTTTCTTTTCTTCCATTAAATCCCCAGGTACGACGGCTGTGGCGGTTAGCTACTAAATGGAGTAGTAGTACCTCTTCATCGTCGTGTTCATCGTGAGTTCTTCAAGTAATCCTAGTCTTGTTTTGGAACGATCCAAGGTTTTACCATTTTAAGTTTTTAACTACTGTATGTATGTACTACATCCGTCCTAAAGAGATCCTGTTCTGAGTTAACTGATTTAAGTTTGTAAAAAAGATTATTAATATTTGTGAGTTCAAATGATTATCTAAGGAGTATTTAAATACTTCTCGTTTATATATGTTAGTTAAAATTAAAAATTGCTTGAACTTTTTTTAAAAGAAAAAGAATTGTTAATCGTTTAGAGGAGGGAGTCCTGTATTTTGCTCAATCAGTGTTGGAAAAAAAGGAAAAAAAAAAGGATATATGTCCTTCACTTCCTAAAAAAATATATCACAGATGCAAGTACTCAACTTCAAGCATATGGAGTACCTTATAAACACACACCCAAACCAGAACATTCAAGAGGTCGGACTGGCACATCCTTGGATTGACGAAGTAATGTGGTATTGTCTACGTATTAACCAAGCATGTGTTTTTAATTATGCTTTGATAATTTTAATTGTATATATGAAGACCACAGTTAAGAAATAGACTTAGGTAAATCTCAATCAATATATTGATTATTTTTAGGAAGTTGCACACGCTGCTATTAGAGCAATTGAGATCAAGTACAACTCATATGTAATCTAGAAGATAGCTCCTCCAACGATGGGTTGCTGCCACGATAGGGCAGGGTTTATCAACGATATCTGGTTGAATGGCAACAATTGTTGCTGCTGCAGGAAGGTAGCAACCAAAGGGTTAGCAACTGCCAGTGGGTTAACTGAAAGCAACTGCTGTTGTTGTAGGTATGCGGCTATGTTCGCCACAGCCAGTTGGTTGAATGAAAGAAGTTGTTGTTGTTGCAAGTAGGCAGCAAGGTTCACCATGGCTAGTTGACTTAGCACTGGTAGGATATGTTGTTACTGCAGGTATGCAGCGGTGTTGGCCACATCAAGTGGGTTGGATACAAGCTGTTGTTGTTGTTGTAGGTAGGCAGCGGAGCTCACCATGGCTAGTTGGCTGAGGCCTGATAGGCCCTGTTGTAGTTGTTGTTGCTGGTATGCAACAGCGTTTGCGAGAGCCAGTGGGTTGGATACAAGCAGCTGTTGTTGCAAGTAGGTGACGGGGTTGGCCATGGTTAGTTGATTGAGTGATGGTAGAAATTGCTGTTGTCGCTGCGCTGCGATGGTCTGTACCGATAGATGGGCCGAGGATTGTTGTTGCAATTGGACAATTGGTTGTTGCAAGATGCTCGCTGCAAGCGCTTGTTGTAGCCTGTAGGCCTGCACAACTGGGTGTTCGTACCCTATAGGAGTAACTGATGCCAGGAACTGCGGAATAATAGCATTAGGAGCAAGTGAGTACCGCGGAATAATAACTGCAGTTGTAGCGCTCACTGAAAGAGCAAGGAGCACAAGGAGGGAAAATAACTTAGTAGCCATTGTTGCGAGGACGTTGCTAGTTCGTTTCACTTGGTGTGTTTCTAATTGCTCTAAATGTTATGGGCGATGGATTAAATACTTATTTGGGGCCTATTTATACAAGTGAGAGCTCATATATATCTGTTTAGATTATGCCTTTTATCAATAGCAGATAAACTATAGATGATATGCCACCTAGTAGATTTCAACATTTAGTTATCAATTTCATTATTGGATTATATGGTCTGTATAGTAAAGACAATTTTTGCTTTTGCCAAACAGCAGATAAGCTATAGGTGACATGGCACCTAGTCGATTTTGATATTTTCTTTTCAGTTTCATTGGATTATGTGGTCTGTGTAGGAAAGACAATTTTCACTACGTACAAGGAAAAAGTGTCATTTTCTATTGGGATTTTTTGATACATGAGCAATGACATGCATGATCACTTCACTATACACATGCTATAGCCTTAGTCATATTATAAATGTTGCACTTTATAAACATGATGAGTATGTAAAGTTATGACTTGCTCATGTATATCAAAGTCTTTATCAAAAAACTTTATTGTAGCATTGTACTCATGATTAATGCTTGCACGGTAGTTAGGTGAGAGTTATTCAGAGATGAATGTGCAAATCAACAAGATCGAGAATAATTGAAATCCCAGGATGGACTCATGTCAGTAATGAACTTCTTAATTTTTTAGATTTAACATTATAAAGCATGTCCTTTGTCACATGCTACATAGAAGGAAATTGCAATCCAATGGACAAACTAGGAGTAGAATGGCACTCTAGGTGGATTTTGTCTACAAAATTGTAGGATGATGATGGCCGGTTGGTACTTCAATCTTAGGGCTTTACTTTTGGATTTAGATAGCCCAAATCAAATTATTATGTTAGTGGGTGTGGTGTCCAGTGGCGCGGCTATATGGTGGTCTAGGTGCTCCATAGACCGCCATATGCACGGCCCATCCAAGTCCAAAGAGAGGAAAATTTAGATCTCAGCAGCCAAATTGATTCCGTCGAAAATCGATTTTACGGTATAGGCGCGCCTCCCCCTCTATGCCTTACGGTAATGATTCCTCTGGCATTACGATCTTTACCACAACGGTGCCGTTCATGGATTAATTTATTTCGTGGATTGGATTTCACTTGCCTGTCTAGGTTTCCTTGCATATGCTCAGTATCGATGTTTTGTATAAATATTTCGCCTTATTATGTGGAGCATCCGCGGGCTGTGGCCTTTGTGTTTCGTGAATACACGTGAGTGTGAGCTTCATATTTCCCTTGCGGTCGACCGGCACCTCTTCATATCCCTGTTGTGTTGTGCTTTGTAGCTATAGATTTCCAAACGGGCGGCTCGGCCCTAACCTGGCCCAGGCACTATTCGGCCCGGCCCTATCGTGTCGTGCCTTGTTGGGCCGTCGTGCCAGCCGTGCCGTGCCAAATAGGGCCGTCGTGCCCAACCCTCAGCCCAGGCACGGCCCTATGGAGACTTGGTCGTGCCGTGTCGTGCCGAAGGCCCGTCGGGCCTCCCAGGTCCGTCGTGCCGCCACCGCCTGCAGACGCTGATGGAGGCGTGCCACTGCCTTAGCCATGGACCTGCATCGCGCGCGCATGCAAGAGGATGCGCAGCCGCCTCAGCCGCGCCTCGTCGTCTCCACGCCGCCGAGCCACTCCTCGCGTTGTCATCGTCGCTGCAGCACCGCCGTCGTGGCTTCGCCTTGAGAAGAAGATGAGTGGGGGAGGAGAGTGGCCTTGGATTCGAGCCTCCGAGAGGCTTCTGTGGACTGCGTCGGCACTCGTGAAGTCGGCATCGGGAGTTCAGGACGGGAGGAGCAGGGAGGAAAAAGAACGACAGTTGGGTGAAAAGAATAAGAGAAAGTTGCTTTTATACCTAGCTTAGAGATGTTCTCAGTCAATCCAACAGCTAGAAATAGTAGAAATTAATCTAACGAATAAAAATAATCGGGCCACTATCGTGCCGGCCTATTAA
>Ga0182004_10004698_pt1 | contig 11047 bp, 8 predicted proteins | sample Sormic07211540_1_FD_120479 | JGI IMG/M metagenome (GOLD analysis project Ga0182004, IMG submission 120479) | Endophyte microbial communities from Sorghum bicolor roots, Mead, Nebraska, USA - 072115-40_1 MetaG | ecosystem: Host-associated > Plants > Roots > Unclassified | place: USA: Nebraska...
AAAAAAATCAATTTTGTCGGGCTCCTAATGAGTAGATCTACACAGTGAATATATAATATGATATACTTTAGTACAAAGTTTTTGCTTTAGCTTTAAATCAAAGTTTTTCTGTAATTAATTTGAGTAATTCATATATCTAGTTCCTACAGTCCAATTGTGGTAAATTTTTTATGGTGGGCTCGCTATTGTATGCTTAAACTATGGTAAAAATTTCATACTCATGGGATCAAGTATAACTTAGCTATAGATAAAACATAGATTTAACAAGAATATGGCTAAATAATTCTATAACTCTATGTGATCCAATGGGTACAAAATTTTTACTATAGTTCAAGCATCTGGAGTCCATATTATACTAAAAATATGAGGCTAAAGCTCCGGCTCGGGATCCGGGGCTAAAGCCCCTTCTCGGCCAGGACTAAAGGTCGATCGTGTAGCAGTGTACGTATTATACCAAACCACATGTAAAATAAAATATTTGAGGCTCTAAATAATTTTAAATCAAAAGGTTGTCAACTAAAAAGTTTCATAACTTTTCGAGATATACAAAGTTTATTCATAGAGTTTTCCATCCGAGGTCATTTGAAAATTTTGATTTTTAAAATTTCAAATAAAGACGTAGTTTTGCATGATAAAATGAACTCAAATGAAAAAGTTGCCAACTACAAAATTCCTAACTTCGCAAGATCTACAAAGTTTACTTTGTTTGTTTGGTCATTTGTTTATCTGACATGGTGATTCTAATATTTTTCACAAAACTTATATATTTTTCTTGTAGTTTCATAAACTATAAGAGAGAGATGAAAATTTGTGAACAAATTTATTTTCACTTTGTCAAATGAAGAAATGACCAAATAAAGGTTGTCGATCTTGAGAAGTTATACAACTTTGTAGTTGATTTAAATTTGTTTAGGGCCTCAAAATTTGATTTAAATTTTTCTTTGCCGAGTGTTTTTTTCACACTCAGCAAAGAAGCCTCTTTGCCGAGTGTGCCCGAAAAAAACTCGGCAAACCATTTGACATTCAGGCAAAGAGCTGGATTCCGGTAGTGATTCTCTTATATCTTCTTATTAATAACACATATAATATGCATATACATGGGAGAAATTTTGTACAAAATTTCATTAAACATCGTGAACCAAAGTGCTACATCCACAACCAAGGAATTTGATCAATGAAGGTGGACACACTGGAGCCACCATCTGCTATTTGTTGCGATGAGCCCTATGTGTTCTACAGAACTCACTAGGTGATGTGGTCTCCATGTCAGGAGGCATCCTAATACTTCTCAGCCCTACGACTCAACTAGAAATATGTATAAGGTGGCTGAAGGGCTCTGTGTTGTTACGAGTTTTGGTTGCAGGAGGGTGTGCTATAGCATAGGTTGCCCTGTTGAGTTATGTACTGGGTGCATGGTTATATGGAGTGTTATAGTAGGCGCATGTGCTCCCATACGGGCTTTGTGGAAGCAGCTCGCAGATGAGGTCTCGATGCTGATAGGATTCCTATTAACTACCTATCGTATACAACAAACACGGAAATATGCATTGCATTGCCTCCATAGATGTATACTATACTATATATGAATGCTGTAACCCATAGTACATGGCCAAATAAATGTGTCAACCTAATAAGCTACTTCTTCAAAACTAGTAATACTTGCCATAAAACTGCCAAAAAGGAAGATGATCTCGGAATTCAAAATCAGTTAATAATATATACTCCTTGCATTCTATAATACTTCTCCATACATAGATTTTTTATTAGGAACTAGTTGTATTGTCATTGACCCTATGATAAAAATTAGTTGCTGTTAGAAATGTTTGTGTTCTTGATTAATTGGTACCACGTGCATTGTTCCTTCAGGATCCCTACAACAAGTTTCCTCTGCTCTGCTTCTCCTTGTCCCATAACTGGGTGCCAGTATCTACACCACATAGCACCTTCCCGGAACAAGACACTCTGAAAGAGTGGAGATTTGAGAATGCTTGAATGCATTAATCTGAAAAAGTGCTTACATAATGTGCCAAAGCACTTCTACCCAATCCTTCTCAGTGTCCCAGCGTTGAAGTAAGGGGAGAGGAGTAAACTAATGGCTGTCATTATCCTATCTATATTTTGGGCACTAAGACCAGGTCTCTATACTATAACTCAATTGTCCACAGTGCACAGTGCGAAGACCGAACCACCGTCTCGATACCAGATGTTGCATGCCACAGTCCCCTGATCACCAAGCTGGGTCGTCTTCCCGATGTCTCTCACACCCAATGGCACCAGCTGACTCATCCAGTAATATGCATGCATGCCTCTGTTTCTGCCAGCCCTAATCCATTGACATGCATCCGAATAGGAAGTTGTGTTTTATAGACGGAGTAGCACAAGTCATAAATGAAAGTTAGTGACACCCTGCCCATATATACTTGAAAGCTGGAGCTCTACATATTTCTTAACTAATTAAGAAAAAATTGAAGCCAACGAAAGGGATATAGATCACAAACCAAAAATCAGCAAGGCCGGGAGTGAATGGGGCTGATCATATATCTAAGGAAGGTTTCTGTATTGTTGTCACGTGTCAGTCCTTGAGGTAGCCTCATAACACTAATCTCATTGTCAGTGTGCCAGTGGCTCATAATAGGTAGTTCTCGCTCTGGATTTAATTTTCACTCTCATTCTAACAGTGTTCAGACTTTTTGAAGTTTGAGGGGTAGTCAGGAAGAATCCATGGAACCATCGAATTCAATGCAGCTGGCATTATGGCAGACAGCATTTTTGGCAAGTGTTAACTAGTTTGCCGAGTTTTTTTTTTTTCGGGCACACACCATGGGAGTTAAACTAGCTAGTGACCTCTCGCCTTAGGGTCATTCTCCGGCCACTCCAGCACACAGTCACATTTTATTGCTGATATGATGTTTTGAATTTGTACTAATATATAGGAACCTTATAATCAATATCTTGACTTATAAATATTCTTAAATGGAAAAATTTTCAACTACAAAGATTTAGATTTTGCCGAACTCTACATCTCTGAGATACAACATGTCTAAATCCAAGGTCATTTGATAAATTAGAAAATTTGTATTCAAAATATGAGAAGATAATTTATATATGTGGCATCCTAAATTATCTCAAATTAAAATTTTATCATCTACAAAATTTTAGATCTCAACGAGATCTACAGTTTTGATACAAAAATTATCTTCATTCGACTTCATGTTAAAAGAATATCAATTTATTTGTCCCACAACTATTTTAAAGATGGTTGACTTAGTCAAGTATCCTTCACAATTGCTTTTTAGGTATGGTGGACTTAACAAAACCACCCCGCCCTAGAAATCACACATTTTTAGAGACCGTTGACATAAGCGACCGTCCTTGAAAATCTTCTTTTCAGGGGCGGTTCCTTTATAGAACCACACCTGAAAGTTAATTTGTAGCAAAAGTTTGTTAACTACAGTGCTTCCACAAAGGTTATGAGCGGTTTCCTAAGTCGTCAGTCTCTACTAGAATTGGGAGGCATCAGTAAAAAAGATTTCTATACTATACGTGGATGTCATGGACTTGCAGTGCACCACTTACACTTTAGGGACCCAGAATTTATTTTGAAAGCTCGTGGGCCTTGGTGACATAAACTTGGAGGTTTTAGGGCTGCTAGTGCATTTAACTTGTATTTTCTACCTCGTACCTCCTACTGTTTTTTGAATTTCAGAATACCCTAAAAAAACTAATTAGACGTACAAGGAACAATATACTAAATGGTTTAGACAACTTGATCTACTTTTGGTCATAGTATGTAATGTTGCTCCTTGTGTATGCATGATATATATATTACATATCTGTGGTGCTTCAAAGAATACCTTCGATTATTGTCCTTTGCCTGTTGCTTTAACTGCAATCTGTAATATACTTATGCATAGTTCTGTGCTGGCCAAATATATGCACCTAGTACATTAACTCTGCTCTCACTAGCTGCATATATATACTGGTTTCTTTTTGGTGAAACACAAATGTTCTGGTAGTATTATACAGTATAGATAATAGGTGGTGTAGAATAGGAAGAGATGTAGATGATCAACCAAAGGGTGAGGGAACCTTTAGCCACAATCCAATAGAAATAGGAGGCAACAGGAAACTATTATCAAGTTGGTAACATAACTCTTGTACCAGCAACATTTTCATCGACGCCATGTCAGAACCTCACGCAGCAAACAGTGCAAGAAGTCCTTTGACCCTGTTGGTCATCATATCAGAACTTTCTAATAACTATGGTTTGAAGCCTTGAAGGCTTGAACTCATCCCGTGCAGTTTATGATTTTCAGCCGTACTAACATGATATGTTGTTTAGTAGCTGAACATTTTCACTCACTTATAATGGATGGATATAGGATACAAACATATGTGTAAGTGCCATAGTCTAGGAATGTCTGATGCTATCCTTCCTAAGAGCTAAGATATGTGCTAAATTGTACCTGGATGTCTAGAGTTTATGATTCTTAAAAACATTTGTTTTCGAATTCACTGAATTGATACTTATAATGAGTTAGAGTTAAGAATTTAAATAAAAGTGGCATAGTTAAAATATCTTTCATATTCATGAAGAAATGAAGATATGATAATGTTAGACAAAACATTCTCCTTTTTCAGAGAGTTGTAATCTACCATGCTAATATGGAAACCAAATCAAATAAAAATAAGTAGTCTGAACTTCTTGAATTTTAGTTGCAATATGGGGTCATACTTCAATTAATTTACAAATTTCTGGCACACAATGCAAATTCAAGATTGATTTGCGAGATTGGTGAAAGGAACAAACAACAATTTTCTTTCAAGGCTATTGAATCATATATAGTCCCTGGATCACTCAAAGTCAGTAATATATTGTGTCGTTCTACAAAACACCTATTTAGTAACATTCAACCATCATGCCACAATATTGCATTCACACTTCGCTCTGTTATGTATAAATAGTTGCACAACTTACCGTTTACAGACCAACGATGGAATTTGCATATCAGTCTTAGAGGCATCCACTGTTCCACGTGGAATTATGGAGGTTTTAATTGTAGAGAAAGCATGTATTATCTTGATTCCTACAAATGTGAAGGAACACTGTAATCAATCTATTCAAATATACATGTGATCTCAAGAGGCCTTTCACCTCATCCACCTCCTTTCCATCCATCCCTGTTCGCTATCCCAATATCACATAGAGTCCTAGCGTATATGCCTTCCTTTTATCTTCTCCATTGTCCAACTAATGCACTGGGGTTAGCTTCCATCATAAATCAAAAACTCAAACATTTATCAGTGCATTCCTTTATTATTCGACAACCTTTGTACACATATATATTAATATGCACTGCTACTGATCAGATCAAGTAAACATGATTGAATTCACCTAGCTAATGGATGAACTCAAGTATCCAGCCTACAACATGAATGATGGTTTCTTTTTGGCACACCACAAATGATAATTGTTTTATCTTTTTAAAGCTAGAGACTACCTCCTAGGAGGCAGGAGCACAATCTTGCACTCTAGCCAGAGAAAAAAACATTAGTCCAATGCAACCCCAACTCAGGCCCCCTACTTATTATGGAGGCATGCAAACATCCTTGCTGAGCCCCAGCTTCCATGAGTTTGAATTTTCCCTGACACAACACCATCTGCCATGTCCTTTCGTTTGCATCAGACTCCCGCTTGTGCTGCCAACCTACTGGCTCCCATTGCGCAGCCAACCTACAATGCTCCATCTTCATGACTATCTAAATAAGGAAAAAGCGTCATCACCATATCAGGAAGATGTAAAAAAGGTTTTTCCTCTTAGGTCTGCAAGCCCTTTACTATGAAATGTAAATGTTTACAGCTACCACAAGTCCTCATTAGTATTATTATTGCCTGTATATAGTGCCTCTTTTCCCATATCCTTTTATATCAAGTTCAGCATTGTGTAAAAGAGATATAGTGTGGCTAGGCAAATCTTTCGAGGTGATATAAGAATGGGAGGCAAAAGGGAATTAATGGCTAGCCAGGCAAAGAACTCTGGTACCTCCATAGTTCTTGTGCCTGGTTACACAGAGTTCTATTGTGTAGGTAATAAGCAATGGCCGGCATGTGGTCGACATATTTTCACTGGCTTCCAGACAGGATCAGTCACGGGCCCATGCTTCTTGTCGTCATTGATCCTATTAGCCGAGGACAGATGCTCACTTTGCCGGTTCATCCAGCAGAGTAGTGTGAGCATTGGTCTTTGATGGCTGCTGGTGAATCGTGGAGCTGGCATAAACAACACATCAAACTGCTTGTACGTGGCTACACTGATTTTAATTTATAGTGTGCTGACTTGACCTTAATCAAAATCATGTATATTTTAGAACGTGAGTCGGTCTACTGATCAAGAACTGTGGTCACTTTTTCTTAATCCATACTCATAAAACTTTTGAGTACCTCATTAAAGGATTTAAATTCTGATTTGTTAAAAAGCCAACATTGTCAATTTAGTCACTTTTTCTATTTGAAAGTTGTAGCCAACAGAGTTTAGCTAGGGTACTCCAATTACTCTGTAGAAACTAGTAGCTGAAATAAATCACAGCTATTGATTTTAAAATTTATAAAACAGTTTAATAATTAAAAAGGAAAAATCCATTAAATTAAAGTCAATTGACGCCAAACTTCATTTAGTCTGCGGTAGTATCGTGCATGCAAAATAATGCACACATGCATGATGGCAGCAACACCTCTGTACCTTCTCCCACACTTGACACTGTGACAAGCAGGTAGGCCTTGCTGGGGGCACCTATTTTATCCTATTATCTCATAGGAACACCGTGACAAAATTCTTTTTTTTATCCTATTAGCTCATAGGAATTATATAACTATCTAATATCTTATCAAATTGATGGCTCAAGGTCCTAGCAACAAATAGACACGACCCTAGTCAAACTATTACGTTGTTGATGTTAGTGCATTTTTTAGTCATCTAGATATGTATAGTGAATGTTCTACGTTTTTCACAAGCGGGTCTTGACCCGTTTTTCATTGAACGTTCTGTATAGTATTGGAGCCCAAATATGTTATCAATTATTTCTTGATAATTTTAGTTAAACTATTTTGTTGTGAATGTTAGTTCAATTTTCTGTATTTTTACTTTTTTAAAAGATTCACATATAATGAAGCTGAAATGGTCCAAGCACATCCCAAGATCATATAGGCACAGCTCTACTCATAATTTGTAGTATAGCACTGTACTTTAGCGTGCCTAAAGGTCCTGTTGCTGATGGTCCTGGAATCACAAGGCCTGATAAGTCCGACCTCTATCTGGTAATGTATATATTGATTTTCTTGCCTTGGGTCACCAAAGAACAGATGAGGAGCATAGTAGAATCGAATGAGTACGTACTGGAAGACAGAGAAAAATCACTGGAGAAAAGTTGTCGTTGTAATTAAAGGTGGGGAATGGAGGAAACAGGGAATGAATGCCAGGCAAGATCTTCTGTTTTTCTAGACAATCATTTCTGCAACAACATAGAAATGCTACTGGCAAGGAAGTCGGAAATGTTGCTTGTGATGGAAAAATAAAAATATCTGTCAAGCATTTCCAAGATATATACTTGTGATGTCCTTTTTCAGTGTTCATGTATTTTTAAGATGCTACTGCACATCCAAATACAGAAAATAGGCACTTCCACCCGGTGACGTCTACGCGACCACACCCCTATGTGAGAAATATAAACACTCACCTGACAGCCTCCGCACAGTGACTGACCGAGCAGAGGAACACATCAAATTGTCCCCTCGATCAGAGTCTGGAAGTCTGGAAGAGGTGGTTTGTGAAGTATATCCCCGTCAAGTCTCGAAGCAGATTTTCATTTGTTTTAATTTCTAGTGGCACAGTACAAGCACAAAGAGTTAGTCAGTCAACCAAGGCATGCCTCCAGTGTCTGGAGTTTTCTTTGCATCAGTTATGTTGCAAGTCGGTACGTCCGTCAGGGCATGGACATGCCTATACGTTCATCTAAGGCCTTGTTTGGATGTAGTCGGATTCACATCAATCCACATGTGTTGGAGTGGGTTGGAGTGTAACTCAAACTAAATTTCACCCCAATCCACTCCAACACATATGAATTGAGGTGAATCCGACAACATCCAAACAAGGCCTAATGCGAACTTAATAAAATACTAGCTACCTCTCCAGTGGCGGTAGTTATGCTATGTTTTTGACCGCTTCCATTCAGTTTTGATCGTCAACAGATTATGACAAAGAAACACTAAACACTAGCTAGACACGTTTAAAAATAGAGTGCATTTTAAGAGGCAGCCAGAAATGCACCATCTCTGGAAATGAAGTTTTAGAAGCCGTTTATATATAATTTGGTCTGCCTCTAAAAAGAGGTGCAGCATAGTAAATTTGTAACTTTTTCAATAAAGTCAGATAGAAACTAACTTTTATATCAAAGCATTCAGGCCTGAACATAATTTGAAATTCAATTAGTTTGAACATTCCAAAATGTCCTCACATGGACAAACTACCTATACCAAAGTTCTAGTACTCAAAGAGAGCTACAAAATTGTAGTTGATTACTTTTTCATTTAGAATAATTTAGTTCCCCTGAAATTCTATTTTATTGATTAATGATTTTGAAATTCATATTTTTCAATTGTTAAAATTACCTTGTATGGAGAAACGACCTAAGTGAAAGTTGTAGTACACAAAAATATATTAAATTTTCTTTTCAATGCTTTTTAAATTAATTTCATTTAGGGTCTCAAATAAACATTACAATATATATTCACTAAAGTGGATATAAATAGCACACATCAACCATTTAGTCTCAAACGACTTTGAGGGATAATGGTTAATTAAGGACCATGTGTTCAAATTAACACATGGGGTTTCTGGTCATGTGTTCAAACCTTCACAGCTGCATGGGCACATACTTATTTGAACTTGTTGAGATCAATATATTATTTCTAAAAACAGGGTCAAACTTGAAAAGAGTTAGAACAAATCTAAAGTAATCTATAATTTTAAAAGAATGGAGCACATGTTATATGTTCAAAGTGGAATGCACATCGTCAGTAGTTCACCTACTAAAATTCGACCACAATTGGTATTACCCCTCTCTCTATATATATGAAGTAGATATGCACAGAGTACATGCATATCATGACTATATATGTTCCACTGTTGCACACACAAGCCATCACTTGACAAATCACACAAAGAATGTGAAGAAACATGATGGATAGAGTTGAGATGTTGATGGTAGAATTGAGATGTTGATTATCTACCTGGAAGGGGATGCATAAGGAAAGTAGATATATATCTGTAGGAAAGAAACTAACGGTTGTAGGAGAGGTGTCTCAACAGCAATGGCAGGACAACCCCGAGAGCACTGGTACAGGAAAGGGCTTTAGCCCCGGGCCGTAAGGGCCTTTAGTCCCGGCTACGGAACCGGGGCTAAGGTTTCGCGACTAAATGTCCCACCTTTAGTCCCGGTTCCGCGAGCCAGGACAAAAGGTCCACCTTTAGTCCCGGTTGGCAACAGCAAAGTTGAGTCCTGGGCTCGACGGCTCGACGAGTGTAGCATGCGCTTCACCTATCTCATCCTCGCAACCACTAGTCTACATGTTTAAGTTGAGTCAATGTTTAGTCAAAATCCTATGTGAAACTAAGATTTATTGCCCCTAGCGTTTAATATGGGTCTTAGAATTTATTCAATTTAATACCATTAAACATAGGCTGGTAATCGTTAGTTCTCATATCCCAGTTCAGGGTATGTCTTTTTAAATGATTTGCTCATACAAATCTGAGCAGACACTTAAGTACAATGACATTATTAGCATTGGACTAGCGCAGTACTCTGTGTCTTGTATTGATACTCATGTACTCATAAGTTAGCACACTGTACTTTCTGCATGACTAAACCTATACTCATTTACGTTGTGTTGAATGCATGTCAAAGTTGTTTTTCTGGACCATAGGCTTTATCCCAGCTTTACGAGTGCTGTCCTCATTTAGCCTAGATTTTGTAGTTCAAGTTCACCCTACCTCCTTTCTCAGGCTGCATCTGCCAATGTCCATATATAAGCACTTCATATGCGTACAATGCTCAGGTGGGAACGCTCAGCGCAGCATCTGCACATGCTTGTGCAATCATGGGATCATCTACGTATTGTCAAGCTAAGTATACAGGTGTGCATTTACACACCTTAGACTTCTCTCTTGGACATACGGGAGCCCTTGCAACCTGGATGCTTTTTCATTCTCCTCTAGCTTCTTATTTATAGCACATTTGATATGCACACACATGTGTGAGAATTTTTGTACAAACTTTCATTAAACACCCTGAACCCAAGTGTAAATTCCACAACCAAGGAATTTGATCAACAAAGGTGGACACACAGGTGCCACTATCAGCCATTTGTTTGGATAAGCCTGCATACGAGTTTTACAGATGTCACTAGGTGGTCTCAATCTAAAGAGGTTTAGTACCTCCCAGCTCTGCGACTAAATGAGAAATATGTATTCAGGTGGCTGAAGTTGTCTGTGTCGTTGTGGGTTGGGTAGCAGGAGCGGTGTGCTATAGCAGAGGTTGCATGCCACGGTGAACTTTAGTGCGGTGCATAGCTATGTGGAGTGGTATAGTAGGTCTGTGCTTAATTTTTCTGGATCTGGAAGTGTGCATACAGGTTTTGTGGAAGCCACATGGTCATGAGGTCTGGATGCTGATAGCATTCCTAATACCTCCCAGCCCTATACAACAAACACAGAAATATTGTTGATGATGGATTTGGTCATTGTGTGTGTGGGTTGGGTGATATGCATTGCATTGCCTCCACATATGCATACTATACTATATAATAGAATGAATGCTGCAACCCATAGTATATAGCAGGCTGCAGGTGCACATCAATTTTGACGTGCATGGTAGTATATATGACACTAGCTCAGGTACATGAACTTGGCGTGAGGAGATAGATCCTAGTAGCTGGAAATGGGTTTTCCTTGAGTTTTATATATAGGAATGCGAGGCAGGATGGAAGGAGGTA
>Ga0182004_10004699_pt1 | contig 11046 bp, 7 predicted proteins | sample Sormic07211540_1_FD_120479 | JGI IMG/M metagenome (GOLD analysis project Ga0182004, IMG submission 120479) | Endophyte microbial communities from Sorghum bicolor roots, Mead, Nebraska, USA - 072115-40_1 MetaG | ecosystem: Host-associated > Plants > Roots > Unclassified | place: USA: Nebraska...
ACAATGTGGACTTGGAGTCTAAATAAGACTTGGAGTCTTATTTTTTCTACCTCTTTCTTCAATAAATATGGTGCCACATCAGCAAAATATCATAAATAATATGTAATTAATTGTCTTGGACTCTATGATAGAGTCTTGCATTGGGAGTGCCCTTGGCTTCAGCTGTTGTGGAGCATGCAACTGCTATTGTTGACATATTTATAGCAGCTTTTATCTCTGTTGTTATGGTGTCGATGTCTCAAGTCCCCTGCAAGTTGTATGAAGGCAACAATTGTAAAATCGAGATAGGAATATCAAATGTTTATCAGAGTTTGGTTATTGCCATTCCCATGATATATAATTACCCTGTCAGTATGAACCATGGTAATCAATGAGCCTTTTTTAAGAGGTTTTTAACCAAAAGAGCAATACAATAGAACATGGACCTCTTCTAATACCATAACAAAGTTATGTATTTTTGGGATAACTACCAGCAAATACAAATAGCAATTAGATGTGTGTCTCCGAAAAACATCTTGAATGCAATAATCAAACAGTTAAGCATACAAGAAACTTTTACGGGAAATATCTCCAATTAATATGGCAAAGACCTAAACATATGAGAAACTTTTACGATACACATCTCCAATGCAAATGGATGAGATTTTAGCGATTGAGGATAAACACTAATCCTAGCACAATAGAAGTTTGATCTATGGCACATGAAAATGGACAATCCATACATGTCATAACTCAAAATGAGAGTTTCATTAAGATAGTTTAGATACACAAGAAAATGTACATAGCAGAACTATCATCCAATTTTTTTTGCACTGTCTCCTAAAGGAAGCACTTCTATCAAATGGCTAAGAAGAGATCGTGCGTACCTCTAATCTCTAGGTACTCGTGATCCTGGCCATTAAACAATTTTAGTAAAGCTATAACAATACTGAAATTAGAAGTAGTACTGTTAGAAGTTAAAGGACAATTTGTTTTGGAAATCTAATTGCAAAACTATTTATGAACACTATCAAAGCACTATGCCTGTGACCTTCCCATAATTTCCTGCTGCTCTAAGTAGGCCTTCCTGTCTCTATATGTTTCTGAAGTGTTGGGAAAATATAGTCCAAGTCAAAACTGTAGCAAGCAACCATAGAAGAATGACAAGCTTCTTAGGCTTCCTAGACATGATCTTGTGTTAGTAAATACAGCCATGCATCTATGGATTGTTCGTGTTCTAGCTCTACAATTATGTGCACCGCAAATTTATAATTTATTATGTCACCAAGTTTAAAGAAATCTGAACATATATAACTATAAGAGATTCTGTAAATGGTCTATGCTTCAAACAAACAATGCAACAATATGCAAAGATCTATTGAACATTAATGTTTTTCCTGAATTATTGGAATCAGTTTGTAGCTTTCAATTATCAACGACTATTTAAAAATTGACAATTTGCTAAAATCTCGTAATTGCTCTTACAAAGCTGGTGGCACAACCAGAAGATCGAAAAAAAGCAAGATCTATGAAACTAAACCTATATCTAACCTAACATGGTGTGCTTTAAATATGGACTATAATAGTTTAACAATAGTAGGCGTCAGCGTCCAAAAAAAAAAGAAAAAGGCAGAACATGTGAAACTAAAGCATATTCAGTTGTGATGTGCTATAAATATAGATTACATTTAATAGTGTTACAATTTTGCATATACATATAAAAAAGGCATAGCTGCTTTGCTGCAAGCCACAAGCATAGGAAAGAATTGAAATAACGATATAAAGGCTTACCAAGATGCCTCTCAGAATATAGCTTAGGCTAACAACATGCGCAACAACTTCAATGTGTTTGTATGACGTAGGCCTAACAAAACCACCAAGTGGTTAACCGATGGGAGTAAATTAAAATATATGTGGATGCATAAAATCTCAATATAATGAACCAAAGGAGGTAATCATCTTTATCACAAGGATTATTACATTTAAAGATGCAAAGGAACCTGTACTGTTAATCCAACCCTGTTTTCCTAGTGATCTCTAAAATGGAACTACAGGCAAAAAAGATGCAGATAATCAATTTAGGAACAAAAGGAACATCATAGATAGACCATTGAAGCATGCATTTGGAGCAGAGTTTTTTTGAAAAGAAAACACTAAGAAGGCATACACTTCAGTAGATGAATTGTGCCATAACTTTAGTACATGAACACATTACATTATCTAATATTTGCAGCAAGATGAATGCTAAATCTGAACAACCTTGCTTCAAGCGCTGAGAGAACTGCATAATACAAAGTAAAGTATCTCATTACTACCTTCACAGTTTCAGAAGAGGAGACAGTGTTGTGGTGTAGTGGACTTAATGTTGTTGTAGAAAGGTCAGAGGTAAACTATCTCTGTTGAACTTGCTGCCATGAGAATCCGGTCTGTCCACCTTGAAGTCTATCTACACTGAACTCTGGGATTGAGTAGGTACATATAATACAACAAAGGATGAGTCCCACATTTCATGATTAAAATATATCTTCCTGAGATTTTTCTTGGAACAAAGAGTTATTTTTTTCGTGGTAGCAGCTATAACTATACATGTTAATTAACAACGCCTCATTGAAATAGTTCCCCTATATGTTCTCTTACCGAAGACCCGTAATGCAATCGAGCACTATAAAGGTATACATGTAAAAACCTGAAACCTAATCTAGAAATCACAAAAAACAATGTAACAATATAAATCTAAAGGGGAGGGGGTTAGGAATAAAGCTGACCTTAAAGATTAGAAACCATCATTGTTATATGTATCAGCAGCAGCTGCTTATTCATCAAAGGAAAACATGCAAAGTCCAGTAAGCAAGTATATGTTAGAAACTAACATGAAAGGAGAGAATGTCCAAATTTGGTTTGATATGGCTAGGCATCATCTGAGTACTATGATCGGCGCTTACCGAAAGCAGCACATACTATTTTTCATTGTAGGCAAAATTAATTGTAAAAAATATTGGTTGCTATGTTTGGATAGCACATTTGGAGCAGCAAGTTAAATGGTTGTGTGTACAGAGCAGCAAGTAGACTCGTATGGAAACTAATTTTCTAAAACACTTCTCTATGAAAATAATAGTGATTTAGGAATTCTTGTGTAAAAAAAATCCTAAAAGTCATGGAATGTTCCCAGGAATTGTGTAAATTTGACCACACACAGGAAAATTTGTACTAAAAGGTTGAAGGCCATGTGTGTCAATCATTTTACTGGCATCATATTTAGCTTTCTGTCTGTATGTTTTGTGTGTAGAGAGGTAAGCGACATATTTTTGCCTCATTGCTTTGATTGTGTTACCTAAAGGTCCCCAATGGCCTCAATACCTATATCCTGCCAATTTGAAAATTTCTCAAAAAATATATTGTATTAGTATCCGGAACTGCATGATCAGAGACATACTTAGCATGATGCAGGTGCAGCAGTAAGCAATCTCAATCTTTTAGGCCACTAGGAAAACAAAGGCATAAAGTTATCCAACACCCAATGCACACACAACCTGGCACTCACTGACAATTGTCTTTGCAAGCACGAGGACCATAGAACAGAACTCCTTTTTATGGAGACATGCCAAACTTATCAAACTTGTCCGGATGCTCTACAGGATACTGAACAGTCTGCATCAATTTTTAAAAGGAATTAGGAAGCAATAGTACAATACCAATAGCAAAAGGTCAATTAGCATCTAACTACGTCCTGGAGCTCCCTCTTGACACTCTCCAACCAAGCAATATCCTCCAAAAAGGAGTTGAACAACTTGAACCCTGCAGGTTGGCAGAAAAACGTTGCACCACCAAGGTGTGAAGCAGAGAGAGTAATTCCACCAAGATAAAAGTATTAAAGCAGTAGAATCATGACCATGTAAAAATACAATGGTTCCAACCGAAATCTATTGACAATGATGAAAACACTAAAAAATGCAGATGTATTAGGCAATTGCAGGGCTATAGCAGATAAAGGTGGGCAACAGAAAGAGTATTTTCAGCAAGATGAAAGTACTAAAATGGGCTAAGTGTTTTTATTCTTGCCATGACTGAAATTTTATGCTCTCTATTAGTGATACAATAATAGTTTAGGATTTTGTGGGATGGTAAAAATGCTCTAAAAATATTAGGAAATATTTATGTATGCCGTCAATTTAAGAGCACCACAATAAATCATGAAACACATAAAGAAGAAAAGAAAATTCCACTTACAATGCAGGCATTCGCAAGTTTGGCTGTCTGAACTAAGTGAGAAGGGTCACCAACACGTGTTGACTTTAGTGCACCTGCAAAATCTCCTTTGTATTGTGGCCTTCATTACATGCATCTACGAGCTCCTTCAGGTGGCCTTAATTTAGCCATGGAGCTTGCAATTGGCTGGGCATAGCGCTGCACATGGATGCATTGACCACAAGGTAATCCTGAAAATGAGGAACAAAGACAAAGCCGAGAGAGAGAGAGGAGAAATTGAGATCTACCTTAGCTAGAAGGTCATCATTGCACATGCCAAAGATGTTTAGTTTATTAAGAATACAAAAAAGGACATATATGAATACCTCACTCACAATAACAAAGCAAAAAAAAATCATAAAAGAGTGTTAATCATGACCACATACTCTTGCCTAATGTTGCAAAGCGGCTAGGGTTCACTCGAGGACAGGCCATCCATGTTAGCAAAAATCACATCGTATATTTCAGAAAAAGATAGTTGTTTGCAGTATCGTTGGAATTGACAAATGGTGAAAAAAAAATGCAAAATAGCAAAGGCACAAAAATATGTTCAGTTTTATTAAAGCACCTCACAGGCATCATCACATCATCAACAATAACATATGCTTAGACCTAATAAATAAATAAAACAGCACCATAAGCACGTACTTATAATCCATCAAGATAAGCACCTCATAGGCATCGTGACAACGCACACGGGGGATCGCCGGCGACAGATCTGAGCCCACCGTGGGTGCGGCCCAGGGCCGTGGCCACGTTGGTGCGCCGTCGTGGCAAGGGGCGGCCACCGGTCGCGTGCCGCTGGCCATCTGGCTGTCACGCGCACTGGGGAGAGCGAGAGGTAGGCCGTGCCGCCGCACTGCCCATGTTGGGCCTGAGAGAGGGGGGAGAGATGAAGAGTGGCACTTAGGGTTTGCTCGGAGCAGACACGGGCGCGGTTGTCGGGAGAGAGAAAGGGAGAGCACGTGAGGGTGGGGGAAGGAGCGGCGGAGGTGCCGGAGCGTCGCCTCGGGCCGACCACACGTAGCAGGAGGAGCCAGCCGCGCCGGCTGTTGCGGCATCGGGAGGAAAGAAGAGAACGCTCGCAAAGGACGATGAGGTACAGGACAAGGAAGCAGCGGACGACGCGGCAGCTGAAGGTGGTGTGCCGTGCCAAGACAGAGCAGAGGAAGATGGGGCACGCAGAGCGGAGGCGCCGAGGAAAGGAATGACAAGAGCAAGGACAGAACTGGAGCAGACTTCGTGCGGAACTGAGAAGAAGGAAGGCGAAGGGGCCGAGGAAAGACCGGAAGCAGCCGATGGCGAGCATATATTGGTCTGGCACTGCGATTCGTCATGGAGCAGCCAAAAACGCCGGCCCACCAAAAGAAGCTGCCCAATCCGGGTTGGAGCGGCTGATCCAGCTTTTAGAAAGTAACAGTGCAGCTAATCAAGACCGTTAATGAGGCAGATCAGATGGCTGAGCATGTTTAGGCTAACGTGGACAGCGCTTCTGCGCAGGGAGCTGTTGCAATCTATAGTTTTAAACTATTCTCGTTTAGGCTTTAGGCTTTGAGTACTTGATATCTTGGACTTATTCTATAGTCTTCAACATAACTCCTTAGCATTCCTTGAGGTGTTTATTATCATTTCTCTTCATGTTGCCTCTTGACAAAGCACATCCTTGCATCCATTTGACTAAATACCATGTATATTAGCAAACTATATTAGTCCAAATGATTATGTTGTCAAATAATCACCAAAATCATAGATGGCACTAGGTAGGTTCCATTTTCCTTACAACAGTCGAATCTATCCTTGTAGCATCGTAGACCCGCGCGCCCTAGCTTAGTGTTGTAAATACAAATTGATTGGATCATCATCACACCTTTAATTTTATCCTAAGCTAATTAATATCAAATTATGGTTGTTTATGTTTACATATGGATGGTATCAAGATGAACAATTTAGTAGCTATCATCATGTTGGATTCGCTATAAAAGGAGGCTACTACTTCCTCTTTCTCCACAGTTTTTTTTGTCTTTGACTTCTCTTTCTTTATCTTCTTCCATTTTTTACCTTATTTTCATCTATGCATAAAAATTGTTCCATTGTCTACGCAGGGTAGGGGGCTCACTCGAGTCCCCCAGCTCACCCCCATAGTGGATCTTCCCTTATAGCAAATCATAATAAATTCAATGAAAACCTCAAAACCCCTCCCTCCGCATTTTTAATATTTCCTTAGATGTTGTTAAGTCAACAAATAGCTACGTTAAGTCACTATTCATGGAACACTCTTTAATTGATCATAAAGGTGTATATGCACCTTTCTATTTATTTTTATGCTTCCATAAGAGTATCAAATAATTTGTATCATACAATATTCCCTATAACGAGAACAAACTAACAATATGAGGGATTTTGCACCAACTGTTCCCAAATAACACCATTGGTCTGAAAAATTCCTCCTTGAGAAAAAAAATCTCAGCCACTTCCTCAAAGAAAGGGAGAACCCCTTGTCCCCAAGGTCCCCCAAACTTGTTGTTTCTTGCGTGATGCAACAACTAATCATCCATGACCTCTTAGGCTTTATTTAGATGTGAATTTTTTTTGGATTTCGCTACTATAGCACTTTCATTTGTTTGTGGCAAATATTATCCAATCATGAACTAACTAAGATCAAAAGATTTATCTCGCAATTTACAGATAAACTCCGTAATTAGTTTTTGCTTTCGTCTATATTTAATGCTTCATACATTTGTTGCAAGATTCGATGTGACAGGAAATCTTGAAAACTTTTTGGTTTTTGGGGTGAACTAAACAAGGCCTTAGTATTCATCAACATCTTTCGAGCTTGCTGTGGCAAGGCTTGACATTGACCAAACCATTTTCGCCCATGGTGCTTGAAAGGAAAATGATTCTTGAATTAGGCCTCGTTTAGTTCACCTCGAAATCCAAAAAGTTTTCAAGATTTCCTGTCACATCGAATCTTGCGGCACATGCATGAAACATTAAATATAGACTAAAATAAAAACTAATCACACAGTTTGACTGTAAATCACGAGACGAATCTTTTGACCCTAGTTAGTCTATGATTGGACAATATTTACCACAAACAAACGAAAGTGCTACAGTTCCGAAAACTTTTCAGTTTTCGGAACTAAACAAGGCCTCCGAATGACATACCAATGATCATACATAGCGGGAAAAATGTTTGACCTCCAATCGTACTTTTTCTACCAGCCAATATTATTTTTCTCTCACAATGAATCAGTCAACAGTAATTTCAGCCATAATTTTTAGACCAATGAACAGGCTCGAAACTCAAACAAAAAGCAAAACCAACAATTTAGTTTTATTGTGGTTTCTCATCATAATGACACCCACACACATGAAGTGAAATTATACAAAAGTAAAGAATCTGGAGAAAACAAAAAGCGGAGGAAAAAAAAAGAGAGAATCCCAAGCACCGACAAACGGCGCCTAATCATTGTTCCTGGCCCTTCGATGATTTGCTACTAACATTTCGTTTTCCCGCCACACTCTCCCGCGCAATACCCCTTCCTTCTTCTTTCCCTCCACTTGCCAGCCACTCCAGCTGGTCAATCAAAAAAGGGAAAGGGGGAAAAAATATCCTAGGGTTCAGCTTCCATGGAGTTCGACACCGCCCCCGCCGCCGCCCTTGCCGGCGACGAGCTGCGGCGGTTCCTCGCCGCCACCCTCAGCCCCGACAAGGCGTCGGTGGACGCCGCGGCCGCGGGGCTCGACGCGCTCGCTGCGGACCCACGCTTCCCGCTCGCCATCCTCGCCGTCGCCGCAGGTACCCCCTTCCTTCCTTGCTTGCTTCCTCCGGCCGCTGCTTGAAGTTGTAGCTGTGCGCTCGTGCCAGCTCTAGTCCCGTCCCGTCTTGAGAAAGCTTGAACCTTTAATTGCTCTACTTGGAGCTCAATTTTGGGGATCCCGATGTGTGGATTGTGTTGCCGCGGTCTTGCCGCTGCCGGCTGGCATGGGCTGCTCTCTTGTTTCACTGTAATTCCGTGAGAAATAATGCCTTTTCCCCTTCGGGAATCAATACCTCGCGTGGCTCTACTGATGCGACTGGTAGCTCTGAGTGTTTGATGCGTAATTGCGTATAGGCGTATAAGCTACAGTAAGCTGGCACGCACTACACCTAAAATCCTCCTGAATTTTACTAAAGCTTAGCCATTTACCATGTGTGGATTTTCTCTATGCACGTGGAAAGACCAAATTTAGGAAAATCATGGATTGAAAGACATGAATGAGTTCACTAACTATGGCCATGGGTATGATCAATGACGGACCCAGAAAAAAAAATTAGCTGGGGCGAAATCCAAAGAAAATGAACCAAGAAGACATCAACGCACCGCACTCACATACTATTATCACATTGAACTCGAACCAAGACTCAAAGTTGGAAAATATTCTTCGAATCTGCATAAAATTACTTGTCAAAATAGAATTTATAAGTTGCTAATAATTTGAGATGCTAAATTGATAACGAAGTTATGATTCAATACCATTTTTCTAATTTTCTTGCCAATGCCACTCCTGGGGACGCCCCTTGAAGGCTTGAACCTCGCCTCGGTCGAATCCAGATGTTGGTGGAGCTGCAGGAGCACTTGCTCCTCTGCCGGCGCAAACCTGTCCGCAACGGCGACCATGGCTAGCCCCAGACCCCTCAATACCAGGCACCAGCTCCTGCTCCTCCTCCCCTCCTCCGTTGCCTCCTTGGCCTCCTCTCTCCATCTCCACGAGCTTGCTGGCTGCTGCCTTGCTCGGCGCCTAGGCGGGTAGCGGGCGCACCCGACGACCTCGTGGCTAGGCTGGGCGGTGGTCGAGGAAGCGAGCGGGGTGGAGCCACTGAGGAGCGATGCGGCACCGCGCTTGGCGAAGTTGTGAGGAAGCTGGCACCGGGTTGGATAGCGGCGGTAGAGTCACATGGCAGCTAGGGATTTGGGGGAATAAAGGACCTAATTGGGCCTTTTACTGGGAGTGGGCTAAACAAAATAATAAAGCCCATCAAGGAATTACTGATGCTGCATTGTCCTCGCGTTGTTCATGCCGCTCGCTCACCTTGCGTCGTCGTCGTTCATCGCCGCTCGCCGGAGACAGAGAAGAACGACGAAGATGGGGTCTAGGGTCTGCTGCTACGGCGCCGGTAGCTGGGGCGGCCACCCCACCCCGCCCATAGGGAAGGTCCGTCAGTGACGGCCAGCTCGTGTCATTGCTTCTTCTGCTTAGTCCGGAGCAGCCATCATCAAATTGCCAACAAAAGCCATTCTTTCAGTTCTTGTCTGCAAGTTACATGAGCGCCCGTATAGATGGATTGGATGATTATGTTTTATGTGGAAGGATTATATTTGCTTCATCTAGCATGCTGCGTTCAGGTTCTGAAGTTATCTACCTGAAAGAGCTTCAGTTAAATATGTTATCTGAATGCTTCTATGTTCTAAATGTGTTACCTAACGAGTTATCTAAATGCTTCTAGCTATCTACCTGATGACTGTTTTATTTTACATATCCAAATTGAGTTTAGGTTCAGTGTTCTTAATATTTCTATGCATCTATGCACCTCTATCAGTAGTTGAGATGTCAGATACTACTACAAAGGCATGCAACCATCATGTGTGTCAGTAGTGAGCTCTATGTGGTCGACATGACTACCTTCTTTAGTCTTATTAGAGGCTGCTGACCCAAGGCATGATCCCACTCCGTGTGGCTGCAGTTCTCACTGGTTCTGGTACAGTAGTGTAGTGGCATATGTTCACAGTGTGAATCTGCCCATTAGAATGGGGACCATAGCTTACTCATTTTTATTAATTTATGGGTTGTGGTCTGAACTTTGAATATTGGATATTTTCAAGAACTTGATATTTTTGCAGATGCATAGTGCTGCTTTCTTAAGTTTGCAAATTTGTATCTCATGTATATGTAGAGCCTACCAGTTGCATGGCATGCTATGAAATATTATTTATACAGAGTTTTGGCATCTTCTAATGTTGATATATGACTGATTCTTTAGTTTAGTCACTACAAAACTGAAAGAAGAAATACTTTCTAATTCTGTGCAACACTCAGAGATGAGAACATTTTGATAATTGAGTTGCTAGTAAGAGGATTTGGACTGTAGAGATGCATTTCTAGTCAGGGTCATATTCGTTGTTATAAGGCCTGCATTGACAAACTCAGTTTGCCTGATCATATGCTACTGCCATTCTTATGGTGTGATAGCAATAGCAGTACCTAGCCGCATGCCTGTGTATAGTTGGCCAAATGGGCCGCCCGGCACGGCACTGGGCACGGCACTACGCGGCACGACGACTTAACCGTGCCGGGCCACTTAGTGCCGCCGTGCCGAAGTACAGGCCCAGGCACAGCACTATAAGCCCTTAGGCGTGCCGTGTCGTGCCACTGGGCACGACAGCATTGCAGTGCTAGTGTCGGCACGGGCACTATAATAAAAAACATCAGGTTAAACTCAGAAAAGTGAAGACAAAGCAAGAGATAACAAAATAAAAGTTTATTATGAGCCTTAGTGCAATGGCTACCTCATTAAAAACAAACTCACCCTTGTGAGAAACCCTAGACAGAAAAAAAGAGTGCAGCCCAGCTCAAAGAGTTCAAAGTTCATTGTCCTTACAACAAAATCCATAACCACAATATTACAAACCCATTACATAAATGATCATCAATGCAACTAATCAAGATATAGTTCTTCAAATGCTTCTTCAAGCTCCTTGTCCTCCACATTGTGTTGCTGCCTTGCCTCTGCCGCCTCCCAATCCTTGATGCAGGTGAGCATCTCCACCATCTCTGACTTCA
>Ga0182004_10004700_pt1 | contig 11045 bp, 2 predicted proteins | sample Sormic07211540_1_FD_120479 | JGI IMG/M metagenome (GOLD analysis project Ga0182004, IMG submission 120479) | Endophyte microbial communities from Sorghum bicolor roots, Mead, Nebraska, USA - 072115-40_1 MetaG | ecosystem: Host-associated > Plants > Roots > Unclassified | place: USA: Nebraska...
ACCACCACCGGGCGCGGTTTGGGAACCGAATCTTCCATTTTTTTAAGCAAAGGATTTGTCTGTATTAGCGCGGCCGGCCTAGTCGATCTGTGAGATTCAAGGGGGGTCTGTTTGGCTCTGGGCGATGGAGATGGATGGCATCAATGTGGTCCGGGAAATCGTCGGGGTCTTTTGCCAGGGCAGGGCGCGCAGGTTCCCGTGACGCTGGGATCAGGTGGCCGGGGAGCACGAGAGTGGGAGCGGGTTGGACGACGGCTTTGACACAGGCCGGCCGGCGGCGGCTAGAATGGGCACTGTGGCAGAAAAGCATATGTGCAATTATAGGATTGTCACGTCTTTAACGCTAACGGTGCTGTGTGACTGTGTATCTTCGGTTCTCCGGTGGGGTCCAGGCCAGGGACCGTGAGGGACGGTCGGCGTCGATGAAAAGCAGAAAAGGTGAAGGAAAAGGTGGTGGAGTGGACCCGCCTTTGTTCTTCCAGCTCCAGTACTGGCCCAAGGGCCCAGCTACGAGCTTGAAGATTCGGACCGGACTTTTTTGTCCTTGTAAAGCTAGAAGATGCACTCATAATTTTAGAACTTATTATCGGTTTTAGTTCTATGTTTTCACTTTTTGCCGCCTCAAAGTCAAAGACCTAGACAAGATGTTTTTTTTTTCTTTTTAACACATCTTTTATCAACTACTATTGGCTCCGTTTGACAAGGTTTATAAGACATCTTTATTTAACCATTAATTATTTTTTATAAATTTGTATAATTTAATAACGTGCGAATCATAAATTATATGTGAGAGTGTTTCTCATGGTGACTCTAAAACCATAACAAAACCTATGATTTTGATCTATAGGAATTCTTAGGAATTTATGGTCAAATAATAGAGCTCTATTAATTACACGGACAAAGTGATGTAATCTTGAGCAACCGTTGGGATCTGCTCAAGTTAAGTAAGCTAAACTGAGTAGCCACTTAACTAACTCAGTTTAGGCTAATCAAACTGGTAATCCCTAGATGCGCACCACTTATATTCCACTATCACGAAGTGTAGGATAAGTTGTAGTAAATACAAATATAACCACCATATATTTCAAGAGCATCTCAAAAGGCAGAAGACAAATTGAATAAAACATTTAACTTCATTGTGCTTAGATGACACGGAGGTAAATTGTTACTAGCCATAAAAGTAGTCCCTCCATTGTTCTCTTTTGGTTCTCTGAGTCTGTTCTATTACTGAGTGATGAGTCACCCAATACTAGTCTACAGAGGGGTTTGTATGCAAGTTAGGGATTCTGCAATGTGAGGATCGGAAACACAAAGGACTGGATGCCACTTGCCAAAGCTTGGCCTCAAGAGGAATGTTATCCCAACAAAAGAAACAAAGGATGAGGAGTGCCACTCAGACCGACAGGCTTCCCTACTGGGACGAGTGGGCATCTCGACGAGATAAGCCTGGAATGAGGATTGACTAGTAGGTAAAATTGGTCTTGATGATAGTTGATCGAGAGATAAGGTTATCTCACAGAACCACTATTCACAAGGAACAACTAGACTTGGCCAAGGACATGGTTGAGAGAAAGAGAGAAACTTAAACAGGAGACATCACTGTTAACAACTTAGGCTTGGTTAGGAAAGCTTTAAGAATGATGAAGAGGATGGGTCGTTACATTTCCAATAAGTTGGAAAATTCTTAACAAGCCATGCTTGCCTTTTGTTTTTTAAAAAAAATCAAGGACATATTTAACCTCTCTTCCGAAGACAACATTTGACAAAGCTGTAGACGTATTAGTACGATCTCACCAACAATTTAATCTCTTTATAGGCAAGACATCCTTTTATTTGTTTTTTAAGTTACTAGGAGCATTGGTCCATCACCATGTAAGAACTTGGGTGGGCATCCATGTTTACCGCATGCTCAAGCATAATTAAGGTTGTTCGAGTAGTCTCTGCGTACAACTATTGAGTCAGGCTCGGTCCCTTGCTGGAAAATACCTAGTGCAACACTAGAGTATCCCAAATTGGATGGAACTCCAGCAGTTGCTCCTCACACGGAGGTGTAATCACCGCACTACAAATGTGATTATTTTCTCCCGATGGTACACACATACAAATATTGAAATATATAGTTGTGGGGTGTTTGGTCTGTGGAACCATCTCAACCTAGGTGAGATAGTGCATCACGAGTTCAGTTCATGATTTTGGTGGAACGACCCTATTCCTTATGCTTGTACTATTTGTTACTCCCTCTATTCAGAAAACAGTAACTGCATTTGACTAGAGGGAAAAGTCAAACTTTACAAATTGACTAGCCGTTAGTCAAACTATAAGTAAATTTAGGATATAACACTTGTATCAATATATTTTTTCATAGTGCATCTTAGATGATAATTATTTTAGCAAATAAATATATTATAAGTGAAATTGGGTTAAAATATATTTTGTATGACTCTTTTTTGGTCAAATGGGCTTATCATTTCTGGATGGAACACTAAGAGACACAGAGGCTTTGCCGAGTGTCTCTGGCACTCGGCAAAGGCCTAAATACACTAGTCAAATATCATCGAAGGAGTAGTTTGTAAGGGATGATTTAGAGATAGACCACCTATAAAACAGAAATGAAATGAGTGAGAAGATGATAAATCAATCCCTGCCTCATCAAACAGTAGGAGTACTTGTTTACATGCACACTGTTCTCGATCATCGATGTCGTCCGTGACATCAGACACGTAAAAGTGCTGGCAACTTGGCATATATATCATCACATAGGAAAAACACGTCATTATTGAGCACTTACACATTCGCATGACAACAAAATAACCAAGTGCAAACGAACAGTTACACGAGAGATCAAGAGACGAAACAACGTTTCGTAATTATTGTTACCACGCGCAGCTCCTCAAAAGTTCCTTTTCGCATCAGATGGACAGCTCCGTCGTCGCCATCTCCTCCCTCTTCTGCAGCGCGTTCGCCTCCATCTTGCAGCACTTGCACGGCGGGCTCACTATCGGCACCGCGCCGCGCGCATGCGCGTGCCCATTCTGAGGTCCCTTGGCGTGGGCGTCCGTCTTCCGCGCGATGATGACGGAGTTGATGACCTCGTCGTCCGGGTGGTACACGGCGAGCACGTCGAACCCGCCGCGCCGGATGTCCTCAGGGTCGACGATCGGGTACAGGAACCCGCGAGCCCCGTGCGCGCTCCGCACGACGAGCGCCGCCCCGTCCGCCATGTGCCTGCCAAGGTGCGCCACCACCTTGGCCTTGTCCTCGGCCGCCATGCCGACGAGGGCGGCCAGGAACACCACGTCGTACTTGCCGAGGCCGTCCGTGAGGCTGGCGACGTCGGCGGTGTGGAAGGACATTCGCTTCCGCAGGCCCTCGTCCGCGCGGACCAGCTTCCGGGCACGGTCGTTGGCGGCGCCGCACCGGTCGTAGTTGTCGAACAGCGCGTTCGGCAGGTGGCGCGCGGCGAGCACGAGCGAGCTGAACGGCAGGGGGCCTGACCCGACGAAGGCGACGCGGGAAGGCGCCAGGCCCGGGACATAGCGGACCAGGAGGTCGTACTCCAGCTTGCTCAGGTTGACGTAGTTGCTGAAGTAAGGGAAGCGGCCGAGGTGGTCGAGCGGGTTGTCGAAGCCGGCGAGCATGTCGGCGTAGTGCGCCTCGAGGTGTCCCTCGGCGTCGGAGCAGAGGCGGATGAGCTCCTCTCGCATCCTCTGCGCGTCCGGGCCGAGCTTGGTCACGTCGACGGGGCTCGGTGGGACGCAGGCCATGACGAGCTCGGTGAACAGCGCGTCGACGTCGGGGGACGGGCTCAGCGATGGCAGCTTGGTGATGGCGGCGTGCAGGCCGGTTATCTTCTGCACCAGGGCAGAAACCTCCGTCTTTGCGTGGGCGTCGATCTTGCGCGCGATGATGACAGAGTTGATCACCTCGCCGTCCGGGTGGTACACCGTCAGAACGTCGAACCCGCCGCGACGGATGTCCTCGGGATCAACGATGGGGTACAGAAACCCGCGAGCCCCGTGCGCGCTCCGCACGACGAGAGCCGCCCCGTCGGCCATGTGCCTGCCAAGGTGCGCCACCACCTTGGCCTTGTCCTCGGCCGCCATGCCGACGAGCGCCGCAAGGAAGACGACGTCGTACTTGCCGAGCTCGTCGGTCAGGTTGGCGACGTCCACCGTGTGGAAGGACATGCGCGCGTTCAGGTCCTTGTCCGCACGGACCAGCTTCCGCGCACGGTCGTTGGCGGCGCCGCACCGGTCGTAGTTGTCGAACAGTGTGTTGGGCAGGTGGCGTGCGGCGAGCACGAGCGAGCTGAACGGCAAGGGACCTGACCCGACGAAGGCGACGCGGGAAGGCGCGAGCCCTGGGATGTAGCGGACCAGAAGGTCGTACTCGAGCTTGCTCAGGTTGATGTAGTTGCTGAAGTACGGGAAGCGACCGAGGTGGTCGAGCGGGTTGTCGAAGCCGCCGAGCATGTCGGCGTAGTGCGCCTCGAGGTGGCCCTCGGCGTCGGAGCAGAGGCGGATGAGCTCCTCCCGCATCCTCTGGGCGTCCGGGCTGAGCTTGGTCACGTCGACGGGGCTCGGCGGGACGCAGGCCATGACGAGGTTGGTGAACAGAGCGTCGACGACGGGGGACGGGCTCAGCGACGGCAGCTTGGCGATGTCGGCGTGGAGGGCCGCGATCTTCTGCACCAGGGCAGCAACCTCCACGTTCTGGGCCTCCATGGAAGTTGGTAGTTTCGCTGCTAAAGTTGCAGTTGGGAAGCTGGTGAGGAGCACGAGAAGCAGCTGATCGATGGTGTCTTGAGCTCAAGAGCAGGCAAGTGTTCCAGAACTCGTGCTGCTTGATGAGAAATGGAACAGGGGCAGAGGGTATATATAGAATGTCTCGGCAGTTCGTTCATCAGTGCCTCACTGATCTGGCCTTCAGATGCGGCATGTAAACTGATGGCAGCTCAAGTTGACGTACAGGTGTTTTGTTTACATGTGGCTGTGTATTAGTGATAGTTTATTATTAGTACCTGAGAGGACTAGGACTACGAGAGTACGAGACGTCCCATTACATGGCAAACGCATGGCGCGCTTCACGCGTCCACCATGGCCAAGGCCAGTTTCATGCCTCGTTATTATGGTGTTCCGATCTTCAACACGTCCACGTCACTCCCTGAAAGTGGTAGCTCTGATTTTGGTCCTTTCCCGAAGTGGGTTTGCCACGTCCACATCATGACCTTGGTCAGGCGCTGAGCATCTCCACCTGAGAATAAAACCCTTTTTTAAAAAAAAAATAGTGATAAAGAAACTAAAGACATAAATAAGTTTTTGTTAAAAATTTTCTTGATGGAGAAAACTTCTCCCTCAATCCCAATAAAAGAAGGGAGAGAGTTTCAAAAAAAAAGAAAGAAAGAAGGGAGAGCAAGCCAATCTCCTTTTTCCCTTCCATGTTGCCACGTTGGCATGGTCTACATCAAAGTTAGAGCTATCAATATGTTCTACAAATTTTAGTTGATACTATTTTTATCCGAATTCTTTAGATGTCGAAATGTTCATTTTAAATTCTCGGATATTGATTTTTTTTTTAATTTTTCAAATGTCAAAATTTGGGAGCACTAAATGATCTTAAATAAAAAGGTTGTCAACTCTATAGTTATAGATCATGTTGAAAGTCACAACTTTCGTGTATACCAAGTCAACACCAGTGATCATTTGAAAAATTTTAAAAAATGAACTTTAAAATTAGAAAACTTAAAACTAAAATTTGGGTCTCTAAACAATCTCAAAAAAAAGTTGTCAACTACGGTGTATAGGCTATGTCAACATTTGAGGTCATTTGAAAATTTTAAACAATAAATTTTAAATTATAATAACTTAAAACATATATTTATGACTCTAAAATATATTAAATAGTTTATCAACTATAAAGTTGTAGATCATGTCGAGCTCTAAAATTTAATATAAAGTTTTTATTCATACAACTTTATATGAAGAAGGTATATTTTTTATATAAAATAAGAGAAAGAGACACCAAATGGCATGTGGGCGGGGCCTCGCTGCTGCGTTAGCAAAACCATCCAACAAACCACTTCAGAAGATACAAGTTACAACGCGATGTGCTTTGATAGCAACTGGGAAGTGCTGCAATGTTCGCTACTGTAATTGCACCGATTTTTTTTTCTAGTTATGCCCCACTGAGAAAATCAAGTCATTTCTCGACTTTGTTGCTAAAGGAACTAAGAAATGCCTGGTGATTACACATCATTGTGAACTCCATTGTCGTTCTTATCCTCCTCCACGAGTTTAGCTGTTCTGTTCCGCGCCTCTCAAAATGGGTAAAATGCGACGATGCCAAGATATCGGAATACATGATAAACATAGTTCCATTATTTATTATTTTATTTTAGTTCGCTGTCCAAGAATGGCAATACATCAGTTCGCCACCGAGTGCAAGAGATGGGATCAAAACTGCAAAAGGCTACATTCCTGTACAAGTTATTAATGGCAAGAATTACAGTTTCATTGGCCTCTACCAATAGAATACAAATTGACCCAAATGGGCGCAGTAGCCACCAGGGACTAGGCCATTCCTATACCTTTTTTTTTTTGTGGGGTTGGGGCTTCCTACATGTCAGTAACATGATCACCTGCAGAAATCCAAACAAATATGATGCCAATCAAGCCATCCCTGGTACACGGTAATGAGCACCAGTTCTGGCACAAGTGCAACGATACACTTTATTTTTCCCTTTAGGCTTGCTGTCGGCTGTCCAGAGAACGTTTCATGAACACCAACTGAAGAGAGTTGATCTGTACGAAATCAAGTATGTTATTTTTTTAAAATTATTTTATGAAAGGATATATTGATAAAAGTATACAAGTTCATGCAGATGGATGCACAATTCAACCATTAAACACTACTCTATAAGTTGCACAAAATAAAATAAGTTACTGAAACTGAAACAATTTCTTTTATTATCATTTGGTATTGACATGCTTAACTTTTAAAATGCGTCAACAAATATTTGTTTACACGATTACATGCATTTGCACAGTAAGAGACTTAAGACAAAATTGTTAGCAGCCTGCTCCGTATGGAAGCTTTGATATACGATAATTAGGCAGATGAGAAATTTATTTCATAGTCTGTACAATGAGCTTCAAGGCAGGTATCATAAATCCTATGTAAGACAATCTCAGGAGCGCCAATTAACCGAACAGACAAACAAGTATGACAATATCAGGAGCGCCAATTAGCCCAACAGACAAACAAGTGTATCTTTTTTCTTCATGAGAAGCAGCAAGCAAGGAAAAAACATACCACAGAAGCGATCTTGGTAATGATGAGAGTTCCTCAGGGTTTAGACCTTCACGGGCTGCACTGCCGCCACTAGCTGACAATGTTTTGTTTTCACTGTCAGCCTCTGACACTGAGTCAACCTTGCTAGTACCGTTTACACAGTAGTTTTGCAGCCACCTATCAGTCTCCCACAGGACGTGCATAATACTCTCCCTAGCAGAGTACCCATGGCTCTCAAAAGGAAGTATGACCAAACGAGATAGCGCACCATGACCTTTCAAGGCATTGAAGAATCGGTCTGACTGCAAAAAGAAAAAGGACAAACCATGAGATCAATAACACAGATTACTAAAAGTCACTAACCAGTAAAAAGAATAAGCATAAAATCAAATCATGAGAATATAGAGAATATTTCCACAGAGCACAGAAAACAATGACGATTTGTATAAAACAACCAGAAGCAACAAGTCATTTTAGTCCACTAGGTAAAGGCACTTCAAATCAAGCTAGTCTAATATCACATTAGCAAAATGAAAACTGGTATCCTGGTACAACAATTAATGGTAGCATATGTGACTATACGAGTCTATCTCTATCACTGCAGAAGTTTGGGTCACTTGCACTACTTGTGTATGGAATATTACTCTTGTTGCTGTTTGCTAAGATCAACTATACACAAGTCAAATTTGAATATGATAAAAAAATGCTTGGAAAACCTTCAAACATCATACATGGTAGGAAGTAGCAACAAAGTTCTAACACTTTTCCAGAGAGAGTAATATATTTCATTGGCTATGAGCAGGATTGTAGCATAAAGACTTGACCTGCATTGTCAGTGTCCCAGAATTGTTGTCCTGCTCTCCATGGATAAGTAAAATTGGTTTCTTGATTTTGTTTGCAGACATGAAAGGGCTCATCTCGACATATGTACTTGTTGCCTCCCAGAGTGTTCTATCCTCGTTCTGTAGAAAAATCAGATTGTTACTAAAGACTCAAAATCTATTCCATGCATATAAACACAGCATTTGTCTGTACCTGAAAACCAAATGGGGTTAGAGTCCTGTTGTAAGCTCCAGAGCGAGCAATTCCGCAGGAGAAAAGATGAGGAGCATGAGCCAGCAGATTAGCTGTCATGAATGCACCATATGAATGACCACCAACAGCAATTTTATCAGGGTGAGCCACCTAAAGAAATACAAGAACAGGGATCATGTCAACTCTCAGAAGGTATTGCTCAAGATAGAAGAATGTTTTAAGTATTTGCAAAAATTGAAGGCTCCACCTATGAATGAAATTTATAAAGTGCACCATAAGAAACACTCATAAAAATGTCTGTCATTGCAAAAAAACTCATTTTGTAAACATATTTGTGTGAATGAAGAGGTAGCAAAGGCTTACCCCTCTTTTGACAACTTCCTCGACTGCAGCCTCTGCACTTGCTACTAGTTGTTCCACATATCTGCAATATAGTTTGTAATTCTGAAATAGTAAATATACTATGGTGTAATAGCATAGTTCAAAATTACTTAGTCCTGCAGAAGGATATGGAATAGATTAGTAGCAAATATACCTGTCATTGGCCTCTTCATCGCCTTCACCAATAATTGGGATTGTTGGACCAGACAGAATAGCAAACCTGCAAATCATAGCATTCAGTGTGTGTGCATGTACCAGAAAAACATATTTGCAAGAGATGGATTAAAAAAAAGTTCCTTCAAAAATTTTTATTAAAGGTTAAAGGTGTGCAGAGGGCTATTGTACAATTTGAATCACAGAAATAGGAACATATATCGTATGCATATTCTATTATTAATGAATAACAAGAAGAGAAAAATACCCTCTAGCTAACCAAAGAAGAGGAGATGTAGCACCAATCCCTGGAAATTCATTAGGGGAACCACGAACTTGACCAGCAGCATCTTTGCTTTTAAATTCACCAGGGTAGGACCAAACTAGACATGGCAAAGGGCCATCTTTTGATGGATCATACCCTGGGGGCAGGTATAAGTTTGCTGTAAGTTGAACTCCATCCTTCCGCTGGTATCTTATCATTTCCTTATACAAGGAAGCAAGCTGAGGATATGGGTGGGGGAAATTTGTGATCTTAACTTGATTCTTTTCTGGCCAAGTCTGCAAGTAATATTGTGTGTTTTCCGTTTTTGATTCTTTCGATGTAAGTATCTTTAACTGATCAAGGGACAGTTCCCCATCAGTTTTGTCTGACATCAGTGCAACAACAGTTTCATAGTACTTTTCCCTGTCGCTCTCCCATATCCGTTCTTTACTCCCAGTATTTCTGCAAAAGAAAAGGGAGGAACAAGCATTTGCATCAATTGACAAATGACATATATTCTAGTAAAAATACAGAACATTGATAAGTGGGTCTAAACATACATATCAAACAAATCGAGGAATGGAACATTTCCTTCTGGTGTGGCACCCATCCCATTCAACAAGACATAAGTATTTCCGTCTTCTTTCTTGATCTTTGCAATGACATATGTTCCCATTGCAGTTCTTCGAAACATTGGTGAGCCAGGGTCAGAGTATACATCTTCTGAAGATCGGTCAAATAAAATGCGTGGGCTGACATCCTTTTTATCAGGAGAAAGCACCCAAGTTCTGATTTTCCGAGTTTTAAACCAAGATTCATACACTAAAGCAAGAGATTCATCACACCAGGAGGTGCCACTGTTCCAACAGAATGAAAATCCAGAAGACAAGAAGATTAGAAGAGTTAGTTTTCAATTCAGTGTAGCAAATGGACAGTGTAAAAAACATGCAATCTTGTTTACATCCAGGCACCAGAGACACGAGCAACTTGAAGTACTGGACCTTTTTAGTTATTACTTTTAGAATGAAAATTTTATTGTTATTCTTATTCATTTAAGTTTTATGCTAGAAATATTGTAGCAACTGCAGTGAAGAAAAGCTGAATGATCCATCTAAAGTAGCTAATGTATAGTTTGAAGGACATACGCATAGCGAAGGTCAAGTTTATGCAGAATCTCTGGGTGTTCGCCATTTATAGGCTCAGCATTTTCCATGTAAACTATGTCACGAGGGGAGACTTCTACTTTTGCATCTCCACCATCTTGTGTCTCCACCCTGATCAGAAGAAGGATAAAGTAAAAATGAGCTAGAACAAAAGAGTAGCTCATGGAAACACTCATATAGCAGCCTTTGATAAGTGAAAGTTATACTCAATTCTCAAGTAAATGTTCATCATAAATATCCTAGAGCATCTAAAATATATAGATAGCCTAATAACATGGTTTATGCATAAGAGATCTGACAATTAACAAGACTTGAATGAACTGTTAACCCGTATCACACTTCATCAAGGCAGTATCAAGACTTTGAGCATCTCTAATAAAATTAAAATAGAAAAATCAAATGTCAATGCAATTCTAAAATGAGTATGCTTAGTTATATTGGGCCGACGATTAGTAATTTTATATTGATTTTAAAAGATGGCATTTTTGGTAAATATGCTAGTAGCACTGAAAAACTACAAAACAAAATAGCAAACTCCCACTAATTCTGAATGTAAGTCATTTAGGAGTTAGGACACATGGTCTACAATACTAACCTTTGACTAGCAAATTCTTTTTTCCCCTCGGACATGCAAGAGAGGTGAGCACCCTTATATTAAAGAGATAAAGGAAGAAGAGGGGGGGGGGGGGGGCATGCCATGAGGTTCAACTCATTTCTTCTCAGGGAGTCTAAAAAAGGCTGAGAAACACAAAGAGCAT
>Ga0182004_10004701_pt1 | contig 11044 bp, 10 predicted proteins | sample Sormic07211540_1_FD_120479 | JGI IMG/M metagenome (GOLD analysis project Ga0182004, IMG submission 120479) | Endophyte microbial communities from Sorghum bicolor roots, Mead, Nebraska, USA - 072115-40_1 MetaG | ecosystem: Host-associated > Plants > Roots > Unclassified | place: USA: Nebraska...
ACCGTGATTTCCCCTCTTGATAGTCGGCTATCTATCCTAAACCCGGTCAATCACTTTTCTACTCATCTTAGACCGGCAAAAGTAAAACCCTATGTCTATACCTTTGCCTTGATAACTTTGCTCCTCGTCTTCACCATAATCTTCACTTCATGCTTCATCCCTTTGTGATCATGTGGCCACCTTTCCATGCCATCATGCATCTTCATCACATGTGTTGCTATGCCTAACTCGAGTAACTTAAACACAAAGCATTAGCAACTTGGTGTCATTAATTACCAAAACCAAACTTGGGCTTTCACACACATGGATAGCTCTGATCATATTGTTTCTTATCAATATTATTTTGCAGACAAAATATAGAAAGGAAGAAGGTTTCACATAAAGCAGTGCTGCATTTTTTCCTTACAAAAATATACCTGCAAGAGTTTCTTACATAAGCATAAAAATAATAAATAGCAAGCAACTCGTAATTTCATAGAAACTTCAACAAAGATGATTCCTAATTCTTTGTAAGCAATATAACAAAAGATATAAATTCTTATAGCATTCTGACATGAGAACCACGAGAGAGTTATTTATGGACATTGAAGAAAACTTATATTTCACTATAATATTTTTCTAGTGTTCATATGATTTTACATATGAGAATAATTAACCTTGCCAGAGAGGAAAAACTTCACCCATGAACACTTCCACTTGGCCAGAACTTTGCAGACTGCACCGCCATCACATTTTCTGACCATAGACATCTATATTTATATTATCTAACACAACATGACATGTATACATGCTAGATAGCCATAGTCTCCAAATTTCTATAAAGATGTTAAACATGTTGCCCTATCTTTTACAAGGAATATATGTTAGTTTAGTGAAAATTGTTTAGGCCTCCTTTGGTTTACATGAATTTCATGGGAAATGGAGGATTCCTTTTCCTATAAGATTCAACACGGTAGCACCCTTTGGCTCATAGGATCGAATCATAGGAAATTTAAAGGAAACATTCCTGCATAGCTCATTTCACAGGAAAAGTATGGAAAAAAACATTCGCTCCTACTTCTTTGTATATGTGGCTTGCGTAGGAACGATGCAAATCAAGACCCAAATCACAAGTATCATAAAGAAATGAAGAGCTAGAGGACAAGCATCGCATCATGGGAGATTATACAATTCCTATTCCTATGAATTTCCTATTGCCATCCAAACACCTACCTAAAAAGTTTTCTTGTATTTTTGAATCCTCTGTTTTGCAATTGCGTTCCTGCAAAGTTCCTACGCTTCTCCTATTCCTACCTTTTTGCAAACATGTGTTCCAAAGGGGGCCTTGTAATCTAAGAGCCCTTTTGGAACAAAGGATTAACAACACATAGGAGTAGGAAAATGTAAGAATGAAATGTTCTAACACTTCAAATGCCGTAGGCAAGGCAGGAAAAGCACATGAAAACAAAACAATGTGGTTAGAGCTCATGTTTAGTTTCCTCCAAAATTCCTTCACAATGGTCCAAGTCATAGTAATTTCAATGGAATTGTTGGGAAGCATTCCTTTGTTCCAAAAGGGCCTTATAGGACTTTTTTTCTATAAGATTTAGATCCTTCAAAAAATTCCTATATTTTCCTTCATTTCAAAGGGGCATAGATGTGGCAACATGTGACAAGGTTTGGTCAAACCAAAGAAGCACCTAGGCCCTAATTAGATCCATCCAAATTATAGAGTCTAGCTTTATGATCCAAAAAACTACATATGTTGAGATCTAGCTTTTAGAATCCACGAACTCAACTTGAGATGAGGGCACTTGATTTTATAACCGTTGGATCACCGACTTGGCTATTAAGATATTTTTTTTACATGGTGAAACCAGTGATGGTTGAAAAACCTTGAACGTGAAGAAATGGTAAAGCTTTGAAATTTGACTTTGTTGAATCCTAGTATGTCATGTACTAGTTGAAAGGAAGAGAAAAACCGAAACTTTTAACAACTCACATTTTTTAATAGAAAAAAGGCAATATTAACAATTCACAAACCTACTAGCTTCCATTATCCAAAAGTGCTCTTAGCTATTCCTTCTACAGAACGCCTGATTTTCTGACCGTTGGATGCCCGCCACTGGGTAAATTTTTACGCCCTCAAACAGTTGAAACTTGGAAAACCACACAAATGGTAAAATGGGGGAGTAGCCCGCTAGCCCACGAAAGCACGGTTTCAGTTCAAAACCATTCTCCACTGTAGCTCCTGTCCTCTCCCTCCGCTCCCTCTCTCTCTCGTCGTCTCCCCATCTCCGGCTAGGGTTTGCCCTTCCCACCGCGTCCGGCGTCTACCTCGCCTCCGCCGCTGCGGGGACCAAGGATGCCGCAAGAGCAAGGTGTGGAGGAGCCGCCGCCGCAGGCGGAAGGCGAGGCACAGCCGGCCGCCGATGTCCCCATGAGCGAGGCCGCGGCGGCGGAGGATGAGGAGGAGGAACCCGTCATGGGGGAGGGGGAGGGCGGTGCAGACGGGGCCGACGCCGCCGTTGGTTCCGTCAAGGCTTCAGTGAAGCCCGAAGCAGAGGGCGCGGAGGAGGGGGACAGGGAGGAGCTGAATGGTGGCCCGACGGCGGATTTGGTTGGCGAGGCTGTGAAACTGGAGAACGGGGATGGGTCCGTGACGGTGGGTGGCTCGGCGGATGAGGCTGGAGCTGGAGATGGCGGTGATGATAAGGGTCTGGTTGGTCAGAATCAGCCTGCTGTGAACCAGCTTGTGCTGGCGCCGGCTGAGGAGGATCCGGCATTGACCAAGATCTCAAATAATTCCTTCATGTTCGATTACACCACTGGTGGTGATGACTCGGGGACTGAGGAGGAGCAGGCTGCCTTCATGAAGGAGCTCGAGCGTTTCCACAGGGAGAAAATGTTGGAGTTCAAGCCCCCCAAGTTTTATGGTGAAGGATTGAATTGCCTCAAGTAAGCACACAAGCCACAAAACCTTTTTTTTTTCTGTAATTACTCATTGTCCTATGACCATGATGAATTAAGTAATTGTAACTTTATTATCACTAGATTGTGGAGACAAGTTACTGGATTGGGTGGCTATGATCAGGTACTTGTCTTCAATATTATGCCTTTTTGGTTTGTTGAAGAAAACACAAATGATTCTATTCGAGCGGGAATGGTTGAATTATTATGAGTTCTGTTTGCATCACACATGTTTGGTCTTAATATATTTTTTCTGCTAAAATTGAACACATGTCAGGAACATGTCTGTAGCAAAGTTTAATCCTGAATTTCTCACCCTATGTGCCTTTGCTTTTCTATGTTGGTACTTAGTATATCATACTCATCTAACTTTGTACCTCAGGGATGAGTTAAGAATTTTGACTAGCTTGCCCAATTTTGTTCACATATGTTTTATTTGACCATTAGATTATTCTTAATTTTACACTTTGCACAAAACGTGTCAGCACTATTGTTTATCTGATTTCTGATTTCTCCCTTTTCTCTTCCAGAGTCTTACAAAACATCATATTAATTGATCATACTGTTCAAGGTTATCAAGTCTTTCAACTAACCGTGATTAGTCGGTATCAGTGCCATGGTGATCAGTTATGCACTACAATTAGTTAATATTAGTCCTGATTAATTACGATTAGTCGTATTAGTCAGGCTAATCGGTGCCATGGCGACTAGGGTTGATTAGACGATTCAAAACATTGATGCTGTTATTAAAATCTTCTAGTCGATGTTCAGAAAGACTACTGTTAGCCTGGCTATGAAAGGCTAGTGCTCCTGTTGGACTCTGAGAGTCGGTGATGCACCATCCCTGCTCTTGTTACCCTGGTTGGCACTGTTTTTTTTATTTACATGTATAATTTACAGTTTACACACAGAACGCTATATAATAAAAGCAATGGTAAAGATCTCAACAAGGAATCAAAAATTAACCTTTATAAGCATGACTGCTTCTATCTGAGAAAGCACCATTTGCAGAGTAAATAGCTATACAGCCAGTAACTTTTAGTGATGAAATGTAACCATGGTGCGTTTGTAGACATAAGCTAGCAAATATGGTTTGCTTAAGTCGGAAAGTTCTCTCTGTTGATATTCTCTACCAAATTGATGACATAATTTTTCCCTACTCCAATTTGACATTTAATTTTTTTATTTCTTTGTGTGACTCTAAAATATATCTTTTGATTTGTGGTCATGACTATTTCCCCCCTGTTTCTTGGAAAGTGGTTTTGGTTGATTAACTTTGCTGTATGAAGGAGGGGGAGGAAGAAAGATATTTTTCCTCATATGCTTGCTAACTAGTTGCATCAACACTGAACAGGTGACATCATGCAAGCTGTGGCGTCAAGTGGGAGAGTCATTCAAACCTCCAAAGTATGACTTTAATAGTCTGCAACTCATTTGATGATCCTCAACTGTCATTTTAACAGAAACTGGGACATAGTTCACATAAGCTCTTCTTTCTGTACTCTATCCCATGATGTGACTTGCATGTTTTTATGCAGGACATGCACAACTGTTTCATGGACTTTCCGTAACTTCTATGAGAAGGTAATATTACATTCATGGTTCCTGGGATACCTGTTCAGCCTTTATAGTTTCTAGTTTCAGCACTGTTTTAGCACTTGAGTGTTGCCATGTGATACCTACCATAACAGTTTGTTGAGTAGAAAAAACTTTTCATTTAAGCACATTCTTCGTGAGCATGTCAATTGAGTCTTGCCAGCTCAAATACATGCCATTGTTTAGAAGTTTTGCCAAGCTGTTAACATAGGATTATGCCCTAAATCTAATCTAATCTCCTTAATTGGTACAGAGCTGATCAAATTTAAGGTTATATTGTGGATTTCTTAGTGGTAGGATTTGTAGTGCGAGATGCCAGTTAAATACTGCCTTTTTTTATCTTTCTTTTCCTCTCTTTTACAGGCACTCCTTGAATATGAGAAACACAAAATCGAAACAGGAGAGTTTCAAGTAGCTTCATCTGCTCTACCAGATCGGATTGGTTCTGAGAGCCAGGTACAGTTTTATGTGGCCTAGTATATAACTTAGCACAAGCTAGTTTCAATGCGATGAAATTCATTTTGAATAAAGATCTGTGATATTTTCATGTACTCCCTCCGTCTCATCAAAATATGAGGCACAAGTTGACTTGTTGCGGTTTTCAAGATCACTCTTATAATATAGTTTAATTTGTGGCAACAAAAGTTTGGTCATTAGAGAGTATTTCTAAATACAAATCCACTCTAACAACTTCTGTAGTTTAAGAGTGAAGTCCACCGGTGGTCCTCAAACTTGTTCGGCTATGTCATCCTGGTCCCTCAACTAGTAAATGACCCGTTTAGGTCCTTAAACTTATTTGTTTGTGTCATCCCAGTCCCTAAATTCACAAATTGCATGTTTAGGTTCTTAAACTTGTTTAGCTATGTCATCCTGGTTCCTAAACTCACTAACCGCCTATTTGGGTACTCAATCTTTGTTCCAATCTAAATGGGTGATTTGCGAGTTTAGGGATCCAAATGATAGCTGAACAAGTTTGATAACCTCAATGGGTGATTTATAAGTTTAGGGACTGGGATGATACAACTGAATAAGTTTGAGGACCTAAATGCATGAGGATTTGTGAGTTTAGGGATGTGGATGATACAACTTAAAAAGTTTAAGGACAGCCAGTGGACTTTACTTTTTAAGAGCTTTTCATATGATTAGACTAATTGTTTGTCAAAGGTAACAAATTTTGAGTTTGAGATATGTGCACACCTTGTATTTCGGGACTGAGAGAGTACTTCTAAGTGCTGACAGGATGCTCATGCAGTTGTACTAATTACTAAAACATGGGAAATATATGCAAGGAGACTAAAGTTCAGGTTGTATCACTGTATCTTTGCCCAGGTGGGTGGAAGCAATGTATCTGGTTCTGGAAGAGCCAGAAGAGAATCCGCAACTCGTGCAATGCAAGGCTGGCATTCTCAGCGCCTACTAGGCAATGGTGAAATCGCTGATCCTGTAATTAAGGTATTTATTTCTTTCAAATCAAGGGTTATCAGTGATCTTCATTTTGTTGTATAATAATTTTTTTATTTTTCCCTAGGATAAAGGGCCTATTGTCTTAAAGAAGGATAAAACTCCAAAAAGCAGTGGTACCTTTCTGCATTATGTTTCATTTTACTGCCATTATGTCATTACTTAGGCCTTGCTTAGTTCCACCCAAAAATCCAAAATTTTTCAAGATTCTCCGTCACATCGAATGTTTGGACACACGCATGAAGCATTAAATATAAACGAAAACAAAAACTAGTTACACAGTTTGCCTGTAATTTGCGAGACGAATCTTTTGAGCCTAGTTAGTCCATAATTGGACAATGTTTGTCAAATACAAACAAAATGCTACAGTAACGAAAACCAAATTTTTTCTGGAACTAAACAAGGCCTTACTAATCGTTGTGAGTGGATTGGGTCTTGGACAGGCCTCTTGATCTCTCCTTGTACTATATTTTTCTTCTTAATGAAATGAATTGTAGCTCTCATGCATTTTTTGAGAAAAAAAAACTTACGAATCCTTGGATTTGTGTAGGTTCTGCCAAGAGGAAAAGGACACCATCCCTGGAAGATGACAGGGTGATACCTTATAAGTCCGATAAGCTACAGTAAATCCCCTGTGCACTTATAATATTCACGCAAATCCTGCATTCCATTTTCCTATCTATTGCTGTTAAAAAAATCAGTAAGAATTGCAACACTGTTTCACACAATTAGCTTCATTCTGTTCTTTTGCATGGATAATAACAGTCCTGCGGGGCATAATATCCATTTGAATAACTATTTAGGTTTAGCATGGCATTAGTCCTTTTTCCTACTTCTTCCTTGGACTTCGATTGATTTGATGAAATATTGCTATTTGGCAGAAATGACTCGATGGTCATTGACATGGGCCCTCCTGCTGATTGGGTGAAAATAAATGTTAGAAAAACTGTGAGTATCTATATCTCACCTTTATCTGTTGTTAAACCTCACAGCTTTATACTGCTGCTTATTTGTTTGTTGTTTCCTCATAGTTCTCAGTTCCATTAATTCCTGAAGGAAATTTTGAAGCATTGAAATTGTGCCGGTGAACGTGTGAACCGCTGATTCTTTATGAAATGCATATATCTCAGTTAGGTCTTGCGGTTATTATGGAAATTTTCGTAAAGAATATAGGCTAGCCAGGAATCAGTGAAACTATGATCACTTGAGGACATTTCGTGAAAGAGTTTATGTTTTAGTTAATTTCTTTATTTTCATTCAATTTATTTCTTTCAGAAGGATTGCTATGAAGTCTATGCGTTAGTTCCTGGCCTTCTGCGGGAAGAGGTAAGTGAATGCAAATCTTTTTTAATGGTTGGTTATTGTCCTTCAATCATGATCTCCTCTATGTGCTGCAAAAGTTGGAGTCGCTGATGCATGTTTTGATGCAGGTACATGTTCAGTCCGACCCCGCTGGTCGTTTGATAGTTACTGGAGAGCCTGAGCAATTGGATAACCCATGGGGTGTCACTCCATTCAAGAAGGTCAGCTCTTTGAATTGTATCCTGATGGATATTTTTTGCTTTTAAGGATATAATATAATCCTTACTGTAACTTGTACATCTTTTGCAGGTCATTAGTTTGCCTTCCCGCATTGATCCTCACCAAACCTCTGCTGTTGTCACCCTCCATGGGCAGCTATTTGTGCGTGCACCATTTGAACAATCAAAATAATGTTGATGCCACAATGAAGCACAATAATACAAGTATGCCCTTGTTTTCCAATGGTAGACTGCTAGGTCTATGTTTTATCATTCCGAATCTGAAACTGTCATCTGTAAAAATGGATACTAAAATGGAGAAATGCATAGTTGATTGATTTAATAAGACTACACATCTGAATTTATTGTTTGTATGGAATGCAAGGGTTTTCTTTTGTCCTGCTTGTGTTAGGCCCCCAAAATTACAAGATTATTTGTGTGCACACTTGTGGATCCAGTTGTGAACTTAGCACCTGTTTTGTGCTTACCACACCCCTAACCCACTTGTCTCTCTTTCAGGTTTGCCTTATGGGTGGGATTATACTGTTGTGACATGAGCTTAGAGTTCTCACCCTGACCGTCGTCAAAAACTAGTTCCTTGCTGATCCTAATGCTTCAACCATGCTTGATCTCTCCTGTATCAAGTTAAACTCATTAGTTGACATAGTTCTGTGTGTATTCGGCTGTGCCCATTGGCTGTGAATTGTAGCTAAAGCAAAGTTACTAAGCCTAGAGTTTAGGATGTTAATAGCCTGATGCTCAACATGTCCATGGTTTCTTTTCAATTTAACCGGCATAAAGTGTACTGTTTGTAGCAATGTAGTATGTAGCTTGTTCCCAGTATTTGAGCTCTGGAACATGGAGTCAGGTAGATTCATTGTATGTAACTGTTGCCGGTGCATTGCTAATTTGCTATTCAACTTGTATTGTCAATCAGTCTGAAATTCTATGGCCTCCCCTTGTAATTTGCCTCCGTATGTATAACTTTGTACCTCAGTACTAGTTGAAAGAGGACGAATACTGAACACTGAACGACTGCCGAGGACCATAGTGATTGGTTTTATGTTGCTTTCAGGACAGTAAGCTCAGTTTTGTGGCTCCATATACGGAACAGTCTGTATCAATGTTTCTGCTCAGATGACCCTAACCTATGTTGCGATGCTTGCAACTGTAGGGGGTTATCTATATCCGTACATCGTTTGCTGTAATGTTCACTTCAGTTCTGCTTCTGCAGAGCCAGGAGTACATGTCGGAGCCATTCAACATCAAAATAGGGTGTGATCGCCTCAGGAGCAAATGTAATTCAATAGCACACTCTTTAGTAGTCCTGGGTATGAACTGTAATGCTAGGTGTCCAGCGATTTGCATGGATACCGTGTTGAATGGAAGGCTTTTTTCATCTTAAAAAAAAAGAAGAAAATAGGGCATGATTGGTTGCTTGGATCTTCCTTGGCTAGGCCCAAGGGACGTGAGTTCTGCTTGTTTGGTTTGCTCGTCAGCTGCAAGAGGGGTCCTCCATCCTGGATATGAGGATAGTAGCCGTTTCTCCTATGCTAGGCTTGTGGGATGCGAGTAATTAGCCATCTACTAGTCTTATTTATGTATTATTAGCACAATAAATGATATTAACAAGTTTTTTAATTATATTAAGGGTTATAAGATAAATTAACAGCTACTTGAATTTTTTTGGTATATAGATTTTGGTATGTATCTAGGCATATGTTATATCTAGATATATAGCAAAATAGATGTACCAAAAAAATCAAAGCGACTTATAATTTGAAACGAAGGGAGTGCAAAATAATAGTTGCATATAGTAAATGTTATAACAATCATTGTTTATATTTTTTTTCATCTCACACGCAATGTCCTATTTTAAGGAAATAAAAATTTCTTGGGGCAGCCTGACTTCGTGTAAACAACCAAACACTAGAGCATGCACTGAGCCTTGCTACATATACTGAGGGCCTATCCCCTAGATGCGAGCCAGGCTAGGTTCTTCCACGAACTGGTCATGCCCATACATACTCCCTCTGTATCATATCACGTTTAGAAGTCGTTTAGGACAGCGATATGGTCTTCAAAACACAACTTTGACCTCTTATTTTTATAAAAATATTTAAAAAAAATGATATATGTATATTTTTATGAAAGTATTTTTCAAGACTAATCTATTCATATAATTTTCACATTTGTAAACTCAACAATTTAAAAATTATTGATGATTTATATTCCCAATGTTTGACCTAAACCTTGTCCAAAACGACTTCTAAATCCGATACGGGGGAGTATATAGAGAGTGTTTGGGACTGCTCCACAAACTCTCCTCCACAAACTCCACCATGGAGCAGCTCCACAAAAAACTGGAGTTTGTGGAATACCTCTTTAGGTGCTTTCACAACTCCACCTTTTTTCCTCGAACTGAGTGCGTAGAGCTGAAACTGTTTGACTAAAAAACGTGGAGTAGAGCTGAAAAATATGGAGTAGAGCAGTCCCAAACACCCTCATAATAAGCATGTGCTAGTTTTTGTCCATTTGTGAATACATACGGTAAGCAATATAAAACAAGTTGTTCAAGCATTAAACATGAAGTACGGTTATTATTCATACACGACATGATTCATTCATACATGACACATGATGATGCAACTAACATGCATATGAAGACATCAAAATAAGAACACATTGGTTTTTCTAAAGGCGACAAGACGACATCATGATAAAAACATATATTGATTTTTCTACAGACCACCACCACCACCTCCTCCTCCTCCTCCTCCTCCCCCTCCTCTTCCCCCTCCGCCACCGTCGAGGCCACCGGGGGCGCCAGGGCTTCTGCCGGGGCCACCGCCGCCGCCACCGCGACTGCCACTATCTCCGCCCATCACAATATTGCCATGCCCACCATAGTTACCTCTCCCTTTGTCACCATCACCTCCACCAATAGTACCTCGTCCTCGTCCATGACCATAGCCTCCTCCTCCTCCACCACCTCCACCGCCGCCGCCGCCGCCACCACCACCTCCCCCCTCCCCCTCCGCCGCAACCTCCTCCTCCTTCTCCACCACCACCACCTCCGCAATCTCCACCGCCACCTCCGCCGTCCTTATTAGCAACCACACTACCATGCACTATGCCCATTGGCGGACTCAGGCCTAGGGCCACTAGGGCCTTGGCCCTAGTCATAGACTAGGTATTCTAGGTATAACTCTTTAATTTCTGGACCATTGTCTTATTAATTTATCAGAGTTTAGGCCTTGTTTAATTTCTAAAAAATTTTAAGATTTCTTGTCATATCAAATTTTTTAGACACATACATGAAGTATTAAATATAGATATAAAAAATAACTAATTACACCGTTTGCCTATAATTTGCAGGATAAATCTTTTGAGCCTAATTAGTCTATAAAATTGGATAATAATTATCAATTACAAACGAAAGTGCTACAGTAGCCAAAGCCAAAAAATTTCTCCAACTAAACAAGGCCTTAGCCCAATAGCTTTAATGCCAACCAGCC
>Ga0182004_10004702_pt1 | contig 11044 bp, 11 predicted proteins | sample Sormic07211540_1_FD_120479 | JGI IMG/M metagenome (GOLD analysis project Ga0182004, IMG submission 120479) | Endophyte microbial communities from Sorghum bicolor roots, Mead, Nebraska, USA - 072115-40_1 MetaG | ecosystem: Host-associated > Plants > Roots > Unclassified | place: USA: Nebraska...
CTAGCCCCCTTCTCATCTCTTTCTGTGGTTAGTGTTCTGATGTCCCGAAATAAATAATCTTTGAAGTAATTCTTGATTCTTAGATCAACTAGAGAACTCTCAGAAAACTTCCTCTCTTCCCACTAAAAATAATTATATAGTTATCCTTGGGCGATCTTGACTCTTAATTAGTACACTCACGTTCCCTGTGGAAAATCGATACTCTGGAATACTCTCGGGTGAAAGCTACATCGGTATCCGTGCGCTTGCGGATTTTTCTGTTTGCGTTTAAAATACCCAACACTATCCTGGAGGTATTTTCATCGGCAATCGGTGCCGATGATTGGAGATTGGAAATCATTGATTACTTAAGAAACCCATCTAAGAAAGTTGAGAGACGTGTTAGATTTCAAGCCACTAAGTATGTGCTCCTTGATGATGAACTACATTATTGTACTGTGGATGGAGTTTTACTCAGATGTCTTGGTAGTGATGAATCAGGAAGCTTGATGGGTGAAATTCATCAAGGGGTATGTGGAGCACACCAATCGGCTTTTAAAATGAAATGGATGATTAGAAGAAATGGATATTATTGGCCGGCTATTCTTGAAGATTGTTTCAAATATTTTAAAGGGTGTCAAAAGTTTGGCAATATTCAAAGAGCACCTGCATCAGCTATGAATCCTATTATCAAACCTTGGCCGTTCAGGGGATGGGCTATTGATCTCATCGGTCAAATTTATCCGCCATCAAGTAAAGGACATAAGTTTATTCTTGTTGCCACTGATTATTTCACTAAGTGGGTTGAAGCTATTCCTTTGAAAAAAGTGACATCAGCCAACTTGATTGATTTTGTAAAGGAACATATTGTCTACCGATTTGGTATTCCTCAAACGATTACTACCGATCAAGGTACTATGTTTACGTTGGGGGAGTTTAATGAATTTGCAATCGGCATGGGAATTAAAGTATTGAATTCTTCACCTTATTACACTCAAGCTAATGGGTAGGCCGAAGCATCTAACAAGGGAATCATTAAGCTCATCAAGCGGAAGATTGAAGAAAATCCTAAACGGTGGCATACGGTATTAAATGAAGCCCTATGGTCGTATTAGATGGCGTGTCATGGTACAACCAAAGTATCACCTTATCAGTTAGTATATGGACATGATGCGGTATTACCTTGGGAAATTAAAACTGGCTCTAGGCGGATATTCTCTCAGCATCAATTAACTATCGATGATTATACTACCCTGATGAAAGACGAGTTGGAAGACTTGGCAGGGCATTGGTTGAAAGCTTTGGTCAACATTGAAGAGAACAAAAAGAGACTAGCTAGATGGTATGATAAAAGAGTAAAAGCTAAGGAGTATGCCGATGGAGATTTGGTTTGGAAATTAATTCTACCGATTGGGACTAAAAGTTTGAAATTTGGAAAATGGACTCCTATTGGGAAGGTCCCTATCGGATAAGTCGATCTACTCTTGGCAATGCGTACATCCTGGAGACCCTCGAAGCGGTTGAATTTCCTAGAGCATTAAATGGAAATTATTTAAAAAGGTATTACCCTAGTATCTGGGCTGATGCATAAAAAGTTTAAGTGTCGATAACAATCCTATCGACTGAACAAAATACTAGTGTTTGTAAGAAACCTGGCGTGACATATTGCTGTGAAGAAGTTTATAAATTCAGCAGAGTTTGGATGGCTCACGTAGGTGAATCTGGTTGGCTTCCTCTATTTCTCGGGTGTCCTCATCGGCTAAGCCTTCAACTGGTTTTAGTTTCTTCTTCATCTGCAGGGCCTTGCGGGCTTGGGCATCCCTTTCTTGCTGGAGATCTTTGAGCATATCGAGCAGTTGGCTTTCTTCTTGCTTGGCTTGGGTTAGTGCTTCTTCAACCTATTTAAGTTCAGCAAGCAGAGCTTCTCTTTTTGCCAATAGATCGGAGATCTTCTGCTTTAGTTCAGCGCCTGAAGATTGCAAAGTGCCGATGCTCTCGTGCTTCTCATCGGTAGCATGCTTTATGTGCAACATCCCCTCTTTAAGTTGATCCTGGGCAGCTCTGTCGGCAAGGCGTTGAACAACTTTTTGGTACTAGAGCTGGCAGCTCTCCAGATGGGCAACTTGGAAAAGCACCTCTTCGGCATCGGTAGGGATCTGACCACGAAGAGTCTTAAGATAGCTTTGGTCGGGTGAGAGTCATCTACCAGCTGAGCTATGTCTACTGTAGTAGGCCCAACAGATCTTCCAACTTGGATTTGATTTCTGCCGATGTGATTCCAAGTGCCAAGGAAGAACTCGCTTCTTCTCCTTCGTCATCAGAGATTTCGATGGCGAAAGAAAATAGGCTGTCATGAGAGTCTTGTTCCTGAAGGCAGGAAGAGAAGATGAGTTAGTTAGGGTTAAAAATGGATAGTGCAAAATCGAACAAATCAGATGGCTTACTTGTTTCAGAGCGATCTCTTGCCTTTGGCTTAGAGATGTGACTTGTATTATGCCCTGATCGGCTAGATTTGCCGATGGAATATCTTCAGCTGCAAAGTCGTTTAAATACTAAAATGATGATGATATCTTTGTAAGAGTTCATCGGCAATGACTTCATGATCGATATTTTACCTTGAGGAGAAGCGATGGTTGTTTGCTCAGGAACCACGGCCGATGACGTGCCCTGGTCAGACGGATCGATTGTCTATTCAGGTGCATCGGCCAGTTCTGCTTGACTTTGGGGCGCCGAATGAGGTGGAGAGGATGGTGCTACCTTCTGCCATTTCGGCTGAGTCTTGGTGCTTGTCGGAGCATTCCTCTTGGGTTGAGCTTTGCTGGCTGTTGACTGAGGGGCATCAGCACCCGAGGATCCAACGTCTTGGACCCTTGCTGATGCACTATTTTGTTGCTACATAATGCACAAGAGGTTTGTGGGTTGAGTATAAAAACAGGAGAATATTTCTAGAATTCATTAAGAATAAAAGTGTCTGGCGCAAAGTAAAGTTACCGATGACGTTCCAGTCATGGTCGATACACCCTGAAAGGATAGTATAAGTATAGACTGAAATCGGTATAATGAGAGTAAATTGAGGATGGCGGCAGCAACCAATGGAATGGCCTTTGATCGCTTGGTGGTCATCTTCTTGAAGCGAACTCCTCGGTGCATCAGAGCTGCTAGGCTGGGAGCATCATGGCCGATCAGAGAGACCGGAGATGTTGGTCAGAGATCGAAGGGCTGCCCACTTTTGCTCACCGATGGTGCTGGGTCATCAACCTGTCAAAATAAGGATGTCAGTTGACGATGAAGTTAGAAGTAAAAAAAGAATTGAGTATCATAAGGAGACTTACAACGTCATCGGGGATTTTGTGCTCAGAGTCAATCATGTTTCAGAATACGTGAGCCGATGCTGTGAACAATTGTTCTTTCCATTCTTCCCACCACAACTTATAGGATTAGGTGATGAAGGAAGTTGGGACCTAGGTCGATAGATCAACATCTGTTGTATCGGCATCTGGCGGGAGTTGAGCTACTCTGATCCACTCAAGGCCACTAGTGATTGTTTCCCTTGGCTTGACCACATTGGCATAGCAGATTTTGATTGGTAGTTGACCGAAAGCTAACTGACGAGATAGTGTCGATGGATTGTAGATTTCATAAGTTGTATTGGTATTCTTTCCACTGCTAAAAGTGTTCACTGGAATTGTCCTTAGGGTGATAATGGCCATCATCAAGTCATTATCCTTGTTGAGTGCTTCATCCGCGAGATCAAAGAGGAGAGGGAATCTAGACTCCTCATCGACATAAGGCTTACAAGCTCGATGATCCTGGGAAAGACCATTGTAGAAAGCCTGAAAGTACCTACCGATCTGGTTCTCATTTGCATCGGTCCCGGGAAGGACTATGATGGATTCACTAAAATTGAGGGGCGAACGAGTTGCCGATTCATCTTCTGCCAGCTCATAATCTTCAGCAATATCTTGTGGAAACTGCTGTGCGAAGAAGTCCCATTGCAGACGCTTGTGCATATGGGCATTAAGCCACATATTGATGAACCACCAGGGGCCTCCCAAATTACCGATGGGTTCACCCAACAAAAGTTTCTCAGTCACTTGATGAAGGAGATGATAAGCAGAACTCGGAATGTATCGGCCAAGGGGGAATCAGGAACCATTGGCTAACCGCTCAGCACCTGCTAGGTAAACGCAGGTCAGCCCTACCGATCGGCCGCAAAAGATATACTTATCTAGCCACATGTTCAAGAAAATGGCATGCTCTCTCTGGCCGACCGATCCAGTTTACCGATACTTTTGGATATATCCTGACTAACCGCTGATGTTATGGGTGTCTACTCTGTGCTCGGGTTTCCGATTGAAAAGACTACCATCATCGGCAGTTGAGATGTCTAAGCCTGTAAGCATGAGCACATCAGCAAGTGAGGGTGAAGCCGGGCCGTGACCAAACATGAAAGCGTTGAAGGTATCTGACCAAAAGTATGCGACTGCTATCATCATCGATTCATTCTTCTCCATATCGGCAATGGAGAGTCTGATGCATTGGTCTAGTTTATGTTCTCCCTAGTATACCTCGTTGGCCCCACTACCTCTCAGAAACTAGTCCTTCCATCCCTTAGTGGTTTTCGGCCAGAATTGGAAGGTGTATTTCCATAGATTTAAAGAAAAGTTTTTGGCTTTGAAAGGGATCCTGTTGGTTTCTGCATTAATTATATCGGTTGGATCCGGGTTGCCCATTGGACCCAAGCATTGGATGTGAGGTTGTTCGGTGGGAATCACTATTTTGTTACTCAGTTCCTAAGTTTGGGGAATCAAAAAGACAGAAAAAAGGAAGAAAAATACTGAGTATATGAACTTACAAAAGTAAAGGAAGCTACAGTAAGGAAAAAGAGGATAGAAATGGGATTAACCTCGGGTACGTTGAAGTTGATGGCCATCTTCAGAGTGAGATGAGGATGAGACTAGGGGCTTGAAGATCCTGGCTTGAGGGTCCTGCTGCAGGAGAGCTTCTCATTGTTGAAGTTCTAGATTTTCTCGTCGAGGTCGCTGCCGGAAGAGATGAGATTGGAGATGGAGAATGGCAAGGTAGAAGATGAGTACTGAAGAAGGAAGTATTTATAAGTTCAGATGAGTGGGGGTATTTTTGACTTATCTCTTTGTCGTTTCCATGAAATTCAAGGTTGTTCAGATGGATATGGTAACTGTTCGCACGATAATCAAGGGATTGTGTAGGTCATTTGATGGCAAGTAATCATGATCTTGAGGATATTTCACTGTGCGTGATATTTTAATAAGTCATCGGCAACACGTCTCGACATCAAATTTTTGCCGATGGGCGGTTTTCCCTATGATTTGGTGTTAATCGGACTACGGGTGGTTGAGACATATATGGTGTTTACTGAGATGTGAAAATCAAGGCTGGGTTTATTCAGATTTGGTAACAGATTTTTGTTAAAAAGAGAGATAATTGTGCAAAGATAATCATTGTCCGGAGGAAATTTTGGAGTATTAACGATTTTATACTCCGAAATTGGGGGCATATGTTGACACCATTTTTGGGACTAGTCGAGTTAGTTGAAGCATACCGATTGGTAATAGAAAGGTTATTGTATCGTGGCAGAGGGATGCCGATGGGGATCGACAGATAAAGATAGTGCCGATGATAAGGGATGATCAGTAGAAGACTTCTGATGGTTCAGGATCGGTAGGTCAGAAATGATATATGTTGATTGTTACTATGATTGTCGATGCCGATGGAGGAAGGTGTGGAGGCTGCTGCCGATGGGGGCAGGATCTGATGAAGACTTAAGACAGGAGCTGATCAAGGCTTTGTCGTAGTTAGAGGAAACATAGGGATAGATAGTTATTATTTCTTTTTCTATAGTTATTTTAGTATACCTTATATGTAAGAGTCCTATTTACCTTGTTTAGATCTTAACCGTATTCGGTTGTAACTCTTGGGATTAGGGTATAAACATAGACCCAGCAGCATTGTAATAGACGAATCAATCAACATCAAATACAAGTTTATTCCTACTTTTGCATCTACTTTTCGACGACTTCGTCAACTCGCATACTTTTTTCTGTTTATGAGTTCTCAAGGATTCGGCGAGTTACACTCGACGATTTCTCAGATTCCGCGTGAGTACCTCTTGGCCGTGGCATTCGGACACATCACAGTTGTCGGGACCAAATTATTCAAGTTATCACCTTTGTCGATTAATAGATCAAATCGGCTGGCACACCTTGATATCAAAATTGGGTATTAGCCATTTGTGTTTGCAGATCTATTTTTTGCATCAACAATATCATGTTCATATCTTAATACTACTAAAATTCAATAATTGATATATATATAGAGAGAGAGTTTGTCAATATCAAAGATTAGTGTTGTAATTGTTCTTCTAGGTCTTAAGTATCTCATTGAGATTTGTTAGCTAGGTCTTTACGGATAGAAACATATTGAATATTTTTTTCACATAACCATCCATACGGAAATGATTAAAATATTGAATGGAAAATTGATATAAGAATTGAAACATTTAATATTCATATCATGTTCATATCTTAATACTATTAAAATCGAATAATTGATATGTATATGAATTTGTGTCAACATCCAATACATCTGATACTATCTATATTCAACTTTGAATTCTAGAGAAGAAAAAACCTATCCATATTCATATCTATAATATATGTTCGCACTGGTTTCTTCCATACTACTTAGTGTGTTTTACTAACTAGCAAACAGGGCCGTGCATTGCAATGGGAGAAAAAAACTAAACATTCATGGAAAACAATAACATGAATGGTACATGTCTACTTATGTTTTATGCTTTTATAATTTATTTTATGGTGACCATCACATCCATAATATAAGTTAATGTTATCAATAAATAATAATGCCTATTAAACTTGTGTCAAATTATTTTACACCTTGGTATTTTTTTTCTTTCCATTGAAAGCACATATAACTTTGTAGCTTTTTTGATACTACCCACATGTTTCTATGACTAAATATCGACTTTTGTAACCTTTTAACACATTATATCAAGTTCCATAACTTTTTTATCGATGTGTTTTTTAGGAAAAAAAACCGTGGGAAAACATGCCCCGACACCAACGAACTATAAAACTAGAGACCAAAACAGAGAATACCACACCCCTGAAACTCACACAAAGAAAGAAGAAAACAAGAGAGAAAACAAAAAAGAGCTAAAAAAAGCTAAACTAAACCAAAACAACAAAAGAAGATTACAAGCTGTTGGGCCAGGACGGCTTGATCCTGTACAACTGAACAGAGACTTCCTTTTTGAAAGGGAGCAAATTCTCTCATTGCCACTAAAAATTATATCACTTTCTTCATTGTCATCAGATTTTCTAAAATTTCCTCACTGCCATCAAACAAAATTTGCATTTCTCTGGTTGCCATTTCTGTTCCCATGGGCTCGCGCTTCGCATTGGCCTTCAGCGCACGTGTCCCACCGGCCATCCTACCCGAGGTCTGGCAGTAGCCAACAGGGCCACGTGACACGGCCACCGGCGTGCAATGCATGCGTCTGTTAGCTCTGCATGCTTGGCCCGACTCTGCACAGCTGCTAAACTGTTCATGTTTTGGTCTGTTCCGATTGGTAGTAAAGTTGAGCATTCGTGCCGCTCGGCCTAGCCCAGCCTTGGCTCATGCTAGGCACGGCTCAGTAGGGCACGACATGTTATGGCCCATCTTATCATTGTGTTGTGCCTTCCTAGTCCACCGTGCTGAGGTGACGGCCTAGGCACATGTCGTGCTAGCCCATAGAGTACAAGGTCCAAACCATCATCGGGCCAGCCCTAGAGCCTGCTATATAAAAAACCTTAGGTTCAACACAGAATTTAACATATTTCACATATTTGATCATTTGAACAAGATAATAAACTAGAAACCACAAGATGAGAAATCACATATCACAGCAAGATGAAAAGCCATATCAGCAAGATAACAAACTAGAAATCACTTATCACAGCAAGATGAGAAGCTAATTTTGAGCTGTTCGTGCAATATTGTCTCATTAAAAACCTTTCTACGTAAAACTTACACCTTGTGTGAAAAGCCCTAGAAAGAAAAAGAGTACGACTAGCTCATTATAGAATTAAAAGGTTTAATTGTTCAAAGTTATTACAAACTAGTAACTCAAATGTCTCAACTCTCGCTCACTCACTCACTCACTCACTGCCTCACACTCTCAGATGGATTCAGCAGAACATTTAAGTACTCAACCAGTAGTGGAACCAACAACAACTTCCTCATCAAGCCAAAGGTTTTTGATGTAGTATTCTAACCCCTTATCCTCCACAATATGTTGTCCCTTCTCTTGGCTTTCTCCCAGTCCTCGAAACAAATCAACATCTCCATAGTCTCTGAGCCCAATCGACATCGTCGTAACTCAATAATCCTGCCAGCAAGACTAAAGCAAGACTCCGAAGAAGTAGTTGAGACAGAAACATACATAATATCTTTAGCCAAGATTGAGAGAACTAGATAGGTTAGTTTATGCTCATACCACCAATTGAGGATATCAAAGCCATCATCATAGGCCACAACATTGTCACTATCAAAGTAGACAATGAGCTTAGAGAGACCAGGAGCCACAGTGGTAGATGAATTGACACTTGAAGGACCAGAAGAAACCGATCCTCCAAAAATCTTACCCCATGCCTGTTTTCTCTTACCTATCAGTCCAGATGAATGTGTGGTCCTAGTTGGTCTAGCTGCACCAAACTTAGATTCATACTTGTCATGTAGTTTATGCAACTCAAATTTAACCTCAATAAATCAGTAACTGATACACTGAGCAAGCAAATCAAGCACATTTTGCAGACCTCTCATCTTAGCCCTTAGGGTCTAGAACAAATGCAAATGAACATAACAGTGGTATAGTCTTCCAATACTTGAGAAATTTAGTCTTCATTGGCACAACAACAACAACAAGGTTATCATCATGTTCAAAATCATGCAGATTGCTAGCAATCTCAAGTATGTGGTGCAGTACCGAAGGACTAGTGAGGTAATAAACACCAGAAAGTACACAGTTTGAACCATAGAACAATTCAAGGAACTTCATACCTTTTTAGCAATGTACCAATGTTGTCCATTCAATTTTGGATAGCTAGAGTGAGTATTTATGAACACAGAAAACACTGATTTATATGGCAAAAGATGTTTTAGCATATGATAGGTTGAATTCTATCTAACATCCATATCCAAAGCAAATTTACGAGGCCCCATACCTTTAGCAATGCAGTAGTTTTTGAATTGTGCAATGTAATGATTAGATGAATTTAGAAAGTTAATTGTAGTTCTAAAAACCTCTATGTAGGCTTAAGTCTATTCAAACCAGATTTAATAATCAAATTAATTATATGATAAGCACAATACTGATGCATAACATGATATATCTTTTTATTATGATCTAATGGATCAACATCAAAACCCAAGTAACCATCAAGCAGAGGAGTCAAAGTAAGCATAGGAGTTGTATTAGTAGATGCATTGTCAAGGCTAATAGAGAACTTTATCAAGCAGGCCCTAATCTCTAAGCACATCAGAAATACATTCAGCAATGCTAATACCATTATGACTCACTTCAATCAGTTTAAAACTAATAACAGATTTCTTAAGTTCCCAACTAGAAGTAATATAGTAAGCAACAACAGTGATATAATCTTCCTTAGTATTACCAGACTAGATATCAGATGTTAAACAAATAGAAGACACACCAAGCATAACAACATTTTTAAAAATATAGTTTTTCATTGTAAACCTTAGATAGATCTCTAGATGTGGTAAATCTAGACTCTCTTATATCTAGGATTGTGAGCACGCTGAATGTAATCATCCCAAACATCAATGTCAGCAATAGATAAAGGAAGATCTAATCTAGCAATCAAACGACAAAGCTTAGACCTAACAACATTAGGTCTATATTCATAGTTCCTATATCATCCATCATGGTTTAAAGCAAGCCTACTTTGAACCATATTAGCATGATCAACTTTCTTCTTGCATGATTTCTGATGTCTAAGCAAATGTCTAGTGCCATGAGCAGAATTAACATACAAATGAGACTTACATAACTTGCAAATAGCAATATCACGCTCTTCACCATCAACTGTCTCTTTGACTTCATCAAGTCAGCCTAGACAGGGGATCAACGCTTACTAATGGTGGATGATACTAGAGATGCTGCATCGCTAGGGCTAGTGGCCACAGCCGTAGCAGCAGCACTAGCTACTGCCCGTTCACTTGTCTTATAAGCCGTACTTTTTCTACTAGCCAACAGTGTTTTTCTCTCATGATAAATCAACAAACAGTATTTTCAGCTATGTCTTTTTAGACCAGCGAACAGGCTCGGTCGACTGAAGTAGCACCACTCCTACCAAACAAGACAGCAGCGACATCTACCATGTCATCGACGTCATCGGGGAGTTGGCCTAACCCAATGAGCTCTTCATTTATGGTACTAGGGTAGCGAACCCCACCATCACCATCACCATTGACCATGGCTATTGAAAGGTCCTAATATGGCTAGAGGGGGGTGAATAGCCTATATAAAAATTCTACAAAACTCACTAGAGCAAGTGGTTAGTAAATAACAAAGCATAGCTTTTTGCTCTAGCTCTAATGGGGTGTTTGCAAGCCACCTATACAACAATTCTAGTTGATATGATCACTAGGTACACAAGAGCTATGTCACTACTTACACAAGAGAGCTATCTAAAGTTTCTATACAAGTATGTAAGCTACTCTAGTTTGCGGAAATGTAAGAGAGATGGTTTGATCTTTATACCGCCGCGTAGAGGGGATGAACCAATCAATAATATGCAGTCCAATCACCGGGAGAAATCCAATGAACAAACACAATGGAGACAAACAATTTTTCTTTCAAGGTTCACGTGCTTGCCGACACGCTACGTCCCTGTTGTGTCGACCAACACTTGGTGGTTCGGTGGCTAAGAGGTGTAGCACGAACCTCATCCTCACTAGGACACCACAAGAACCTACCCACAAGTGAGGTAGCTCAATGACA
>Ga0182004_10004703_pt1 | contig 11043 bp, 10 predicted proteins | sample Sormic07211540_1_FD_120479 | JGI IMG/M metagenome (GOLD analysis project Ga0182004, IMG submission 120479) | Endophyte microbial communities from Sorghum bicolor roots, Mead, Nebraska, USA - 072115-40_1 MetaG | ecosystem: Host-associated > Plants > Roots > Unclassified | place: USA: Nebraska...
GACCGCCTCACCGGGACATCTGCGACCACAAATGAATTCCTCCTGGACTGCCTCACCGGGACATCTGTGACCACCTCTACAGAAATACTATCTTCAGCAGCAGCAGAATCAGTACCAGCTTGACCAGACTTTCCCCTTGTCTTGACAACAATCGGTGACCAGATGACCCGAGACCTCAGTCTCCTTGTTTTCCCTTCCTCTGCCGCAAAAGTAACCTTCTTCGCCTCAGCACCATCTCTGCCTATTTGCTTCAGACACCCCTTCCTCGCCGGCACTCTGGCCACCTCCTCCTCCACACCAGTGGCCCCCTGCAACAACGAGGGGAATTAACCCAACAACAGCATTAGAAGGAGCAACACCGCCAAACATTCCCATAAAAAAACCAAATCGAACGAGCGGAGCATTTCCACAAGCACTTGGCGGCTCGACGAGCATTTCACTGCCTTACAGGGGTAGCGCGTTCGTGTACTTACCGAGAGCGCGGCGTCGAAACGGGCGACGAGGTCGGCGTTGGAGCCCCCGGCGGGGAGGCCGTGCCGCTTGCAGAGCGCCTGGAGCTCCCGCCGCTTCATCCCCGCGAGATCCATCCCTCGCACACCTCCAGCCCCGCGGGAGATCACCACCGCCTGGCCATCTCTTCCTCTCCGAGTCTCCTGTGGCTCAGATTCGAATTGGCCGGCGGCGAGGCGCGACGAACTGCTCTACTATTTCGGCGGGACGGCGCGGCCGAGATGGCGTTTTTTCTTTTTTGTTTTTTTTTGGGCTTCCCCTTTCGGGAGGGGGTTGAAATGGGCACGTGGCTGGCGGTGGAGGTGGGTGGGCGCGTGGCGGCTCCTCAGGTGGGGGACCGAGGGCGCGTGCTCGACTCCTAGAGCGGCGGTGCTTCGTACGCTGCGCGGTGGGGCCAGGGTAGCGTGGGCGCGGTGGGGTCATCGTGGCGGTGAGAGCGGAGCGGAAGCTTGCAGCGAAAGGAGGCGGCAGGTTTCAAATTTGGGAGTTCCCGCCCATAGTGCGACTGGCTCGTGAGCGGGGCGCGTGGGAGCGTGCTGGGAATTGGAGGTGGCGTCTAGCTGTTCCACGCTCTGCGGGGCCCGTAGAACGGAGCGGCACGTCCGGCCCCATGTGTCATCGCCTAATTTGATGGGGGAGAGTCTGCGAGAGAAGCTTCCCACCAGTGTGAAAGGAGCGGATCGATGGAAACGAGAAGGCATTCGGCATGCAAAGCTTTCCCGCGGTCAAGGCCGATTGGGCTCTGTCAAGTCGAAGACAAATTCGTACCACCACAGGGATCGAGGAGGACGTAGACCTTATTTAGTTTCTATTTTTTTAAAATGGATAATGTAGCACTTTTATTTATATTTGATAAATATTGTCTAATTATGAACTAATTAGGTTCAAAATATTTATCTAGTAAATTATAGATAAATTATACATTAGTTATTTGTTTCATCTATATTTAATGTTTCATGCATGTGTCACAAGATTTGATGTGACAGGAAATCTAAAAAATTTTGCAAAATTTTTCGGGAACTAAACAAGGCAGTAATAGCTCAGCTCAGGCCTTATTTAGTTCGCTAAAATTTTAAGATTCTCCGTCATATCGAATCTTTAGATGCATGCATAGAGTATTAAGGCCTTGTTTAGTTCAAAAAAATTGCAAAATAGACACTATAGCACTTCCATTTGTATTCGATAAATATTATCCAATCATGGACTAAATAGGTTCAAAAGATTTCTCTCGCAAATTACAGATAAACTGTGCAATTAGTTATTATTTTTATCTATTTTTAATGCTCCATGCATGCGCCGCACAATTCGATGTGACGTAGAATCTGAAATTTTAAGTAAAATTTTTCTAGGAACTAAACAAGGCCTAAATATAGATAAATAAAAGATAAGTAATTGTATAGTTTACTTGTAATTTGTGGACAATAATTACTAAATACAAACAAAAAGTGCTACAGTAGCCAAAACCAAAAAAATTCCCAGCTAAACAAGGCCTCAAACTCTAGCATTTTCTGTTTTCTTGGTTAGTTCACCCCCAGTCCAAAAACTTTTCAAGATTTTCCGTCACATGACACATCAAATCTTGCGGCATATGTATGGGGCATTAAATATAGATAAAAAATAACTAATTATACAATTTAGCTATATTTTACGAGATGAAATTTTTAAGCCTAATTAGTCCATGGTTGGACAATAATTGTCAAATACAAACGAAAATGCTATGGTACCCAAATCCAAAAAAAATTGGAACTAAACAAAGTCTAAGGCCTTGTTTTAATTCGTGCATGGAAAGTTTTTGAGTGTCATGTTGGATATTTTATGGTATGTCAGAAGGAATGTTCGAATACTAATTAAAAATTAATTACATAACTAGCTTGGAAACCAAGAGGTGAATTTATTAAGCCTGATTAATATATTATTAGCATATGTGTATTATTGTAGCAATTATAGGTATCATAAACTAATTAGGCTTAAAAGATTATTTTGCGGTTCTATACAAACTATATAATTAATTATTTTTTATTTATATTTATGTTCTATGTACATATTTCAAATATTGGATCGAACGGAATGAAAAAAAATTGGCGGAAACTAAACAGTGCCTTAACGAAAACATTTGTAGGTAATCTGTACCCTAGAGAGATCGCGAACCATCATAGCATGAAAAAAACGCGTTTAAATAAAAAAAAGGGCACAACAATATACCACGAACATGCTGCATAAGAAAAAAAACTCTAACAGACAGACTTGGTAAATGTATTTGTGAAGTCATTTGTAGCTACTGTGCTCCCAAAAAGCATTCTAAATATTATTTTTTATTTTTTCCAGCTAGGTATCCCACCATTTTCGTAGACTTGTTTGCTATATGTGTTTTTCAATTTAGTTAGGTCGTTGTAAAACTTTACATTTTAGGTAGACTTTCTATTTTATATAATGTCTAAATCTCATATTTTAGCATCTAAGTTTATCATGTTTTTTGAAGTTGCTCTAACAACTCTATCAAACACAAGAGTACACGAGCGTAAACATGCTCGATCTGCTACATATTTAGACCATATGAGTGCATGCCCAATGCACGCACCTAAAAATTGTTATGCCAAAGATTTGAAAGTAAAAGTTGGAAAAAAAAATATTATAGATTTGGCGAGTTAAATATGAGAGGTTAGCAAGTTCTGATACAAACTAAATAATACTCCCTCGTCTAAAAACACTGATGTTTTTAACTTTGAGATACACTTGTCTTATTTAAAAATTTTGTGCAGATTATAAAATAAATAAATCTTTATTAAAGTATCTCTAATGATTAGATAAGTTATATCAAAATAGATAAAAAAATTTTAGGCCTTGTTTAGTTGCACCCAAAAACTAAAAACTTTTCTAGATTCCTCGTTACATCAAATTTTGCGGCACATGCATGAAACATTAAATATAGATAAAAAATAACTAATTATACAGTTTGTCTATAATTTGCGAGACAAATCTTTTGAGCCTAGTTAGTCCATGGTTGGACAATAATTATCAAATACAAACGAAAGTGCTACAGTGTCCAAATTCAAAGAGGTTTTGGATCTAAACAAGGTCTTAATAAGACGGATAGTCAAACAAGATATCTGAAAAAGTCAACAATAACAATTTTTTTAAGACCAAGGTAGTGGTCAAAACCATAACTTGCCAAATCTTTAGCTTGGTAATTAGAAACGAACCAAGTAGGCCCCGTAATAGCGGTGGCTTCATCCAAAAGTGGTAGGTCTAAATAGGAATGAAAAACTTTAAGTTACTATCTATTCAGCTCAAGCGTATTTTTGTTGTTCCTATAACCAAATTTTTTTCACTTTTTGGTTCTTTTTTGAACTTTTTTTTTTCATAAATACACCCATGGCAGTATTTATGGTAAGGGGAAGTTTTCACGATCTACACCAGGTAGGTAGGCATGCCAACGACACGCAGAAAATAACCTTGGACCTTGGAGCCAGAGCAATTGGCATCGATACGTGCAACCTCGGCGCCAATTGCTATAGCACCGAGCCTAGGGTCTATATTTTGAAAGGACACATATAGCCTATAGGAGTGTATATGTGAACATCTTTCAAAGAAAGGACTAAAAAAATAAAAAATCGGTCCCTACAGCTCTCTTTTTTCGTCTCAACTTTTTCCCACACAAATTTTATGGTCCCCACTCCATCTTCTCTCTTCCTGAAGCTATTGTAGCTCTATAGGTACCAATGCCATCTATAGACACCTTGTTACATACTACCTCTATCATAAAACATGCAGTAATACCATGCAAGTTTTAGAGGCTGACTAAATCACTTTCCAGAGAGGAGCAACTTGCCCACCCTAGAGTTATCACCGTTAATCAGAATTTTTGGAGCCTATCTGTGAAAATGAATAAAAAATAAAAAGGCTCGCCGGTGAGCCCGAGCTTGCCAACACACTCATCACTGCTGCTGTCATCCTCCCCATCGGTAGGAGGTTTTTTTACAAGAAAACTATATTGATTAACAGTAACTTGTTGTTATAACTATTACAGAGTTAATGGTTATATTTTGAAGTGCTATAAGTAACGAGCACTCTTGCTCATGAGGTGCATAAGAACAATCATCATTACAATGGTGATTAGAATCTATACCTCTAAGTGCTTGTCTAGCAAGCGGATCAACCAACTGATTTTGGATTCTTCTAATCTTGTGTATTACTATTGCTGTAGCATGCACCATGGAGCTAATGATCCGAGTGTAGGGCTTTATTCTCCAAATAGGTGAATGAGTATGATCTGATCCATTTAGAAATTGGACCAGCTGTTGGTTATCAGATAAGAGGGTAGTTTGATGCATTTGCAGAACCTTGACCACCTCAGCAGCAAAAGCAAGAGCAGTCGCTTCTGCCATGATGACAGATCAAGGTGGCAACGAGGCTATCCCCGACGGATATGGCCAGAACGTTTTGGTCCCTGTTAGCAGGAAAATCCCTCGGTCCCCGTCCCCGCACGGGTATCACAGCCCCGATGGGGTCCCTATCCCCGGTAAACACATGACATCCAACATCGATACATCACGAAAAGAAAGAAGAATTAGGCATAACAACACTGCAAGAAATCCCGCTATGGCAACAACTCCGACCTTGGGTCCCTTTCTTAGATCTGGTGACAACTTGATTTTTGTACCGGCCTTCACTCATGGAGGAACCGAGAAAGAGGTGCTTCACGACCTCGCGGCCATCACCCATGGAGATCAGAAGTTCTGTAGGCGCCAGGGATCGCGACAATGGAAGAGGAGCGCAGGGGTCGCGCATGGAGAAGGAAGAGGGCTGCAAGCGTGGAGTAGAGAGGGAGGGTCGCCGCCTACCAGTCATGCCTTGCTCCTTCTGGGTGGAGAGCCGAAGAGGAAGAAGGGGTCGCGACTCATGACTCGAGCGGTGGGAACCGGCGGCGGCTGAGGATTGACTGAATGGAGAAGTACGGTGTGTGCTAGGGTTAAGATCCTTTTTATATGGTTGTTTTGAGTTGGGCTAATTCATTTGTATGTGCTTATTTAGGCCTAGTTCTAGCAAGCATAGTACAGTTGGGGAGCCCAGACAGGGACGGGGATGGGGACCCAGAGAACGCTCCCTTCCCCGGCTCACCTGACGAGGGATGGATTTCGCCTGTTAAGCTCTCCACGGGGATGAAAAATATCCCATTTTCATCCCCTAATGGATGAAATCCCCATCGGGTATTGGGTATCGAGGCCCCGTTGCCATCTTGAATGACAGAGGAGGAGTCCTTCATTGCCGCCTTGATAAAAATGATATGTGGAGGTTGAACTTGTGTATTGACAATGAAAATACTAATCCCAGCATCTCTGGGAACCCAAGACTGTCTGGTCTGGTTGAGTGGAAGCATCTGTGTAGCAGCGAGGTCCTTGAAGTAAGGTTGGGGAAGGCACTAGATGCCTATCCGTCATGTTTGTGGAGGAGCTCTCCTCCTATACTGCATCATAGTTGCATCCTGCATGAGAAATATGTATACCTTGGTTGGCAGTTGTGATGATTACAATGACATGGCTTTTGAGGGTTTGGTGTGTGTGACCAGAAGGAGTTCTCTGATCAGCATGTAGGCGATGAACCGTCTGCCGTAGTTCGCTTGCTTGAACACCTGTAGGATAAGAAATTGTACCTGGGTTTGACCTTTGTAGATGTTTGGTTTAGCCTGTACATCATCTTGCTCCCTTAGTGCACACAAGTGATGTGCATGTGAGCATTCGCTACTTGATGTACCTAAAAATTAGTCTAGGTTTTCCCCTAGAATGTGTTATCATTACGGGCATTTCAAATGTACCAAAGAATAGAGTTTTACATAAACTTTCATCAATAGGATTAGGGGTAATGAGTAGAGGAAGGGCCCTTTGAACACCATCTTCATCCTCAGGAACGAGATTAATGGATAGAGGAGGGTTGGCTGTGAACTAGACCTCCCTAGGTAATTTACATTGGAGAAAAGATGAAGATCATTTTCAAGTGCTCCACAATAAGAGCATTATTGATCGATGTTAGTAGAATACCTGCCCGCTCATTTGCGGTGGCTACTGCACGTCTGATTAATCGCGAAGCAAAAGTTTTAAGAAGAGGAGAAATGGTCTTGCTCTTCTAGACTTTTTGTAGGATGAGGTTAGCGCCATGGCTAATACTCCTGGTTCCTTGGCTGCGCAGTTGATGCACTTGTTGAGAGGCTAGGTGATTATAAACCGATTTGGTGGTGCACTTACCATTCTTTTCTAGAATCCAACACATAATATCATCTTTAAAGTTGACAATTGGGGTAGCAGCTATAGACTGAGTGGCATGTTTAGAGAATGTGGTGGAGAGAATTTGGAGATCCTAGGAGTGGGTACCTGAAATCTAAAGGTTAGAGATCTTAGCAGGCAAAGGAGGGTTAGTAACAGGCGGGTTGAGGTGGTCATGAATTTGATTCCAAACTAGAGTCTAGGAAGTTGACCAAATCGAAGAAAATTGAATTAGAAATTAGATGATTCCTAACCTACAAAATAGATGACCAATAAATTGATCTTAAGAGTCCGCACGCCGACAATAGATCCTACTCAAATTCTCTTGGGATCCTTAACTTTTTTAGGGTGGAAAACCCATGAGGATATCATTATTTGAATAACCCATTTAGTTTTTTATAAGGATTTTCCATTCCTAGATGTGTCTCCTCCTTGCTTCTAAACTACAAGATTCCTTACTGATGGAGGGATCATTGGTAGGACTGCAAGCTATACATGGAAATGCAAAATTCCCATGAATATTGGTCTTCTTAAGGTAATTGTTTAACAACAAATTACAAGCTACAACAATCCTAAAGTAAAGAGGTTGGAAGGGCAGTGAGAATTGTGTCCGGTGCAAGGGCAGAATCGGTTGACCATATATTCTTTACACGCTATATTGCTAAGTTTGTTGGGTGTTGTATAGGAGATGCCCTGGGATGAGATAGTTCCCAACATCTAGCCGGCAAGCTGACCGATTTTTCGCCGGGATGCAAGCCCACCGACCTCTCCTTCTGCTAGCCCGACGACCTCTCCTTCCTCGAGCCAGGCAACCTCTCCTTCCACGAGCCCATCGACCTAGCCCGGCTGACGACCTCCTTCCTTCTCCTCTAAAGGTACAACCCCCTACCTTACTCTCCTCTCACCTGTCGATTGATGAATGTTTGGCTGCTGTGTCATGTGAGACAATGAGATTGCTATTAATACTGTATTTTTTTAGCTACACCATTAACACTGTGAATATGTTGTTACAGTTTTTTATGTGAATATCCTCTAAAGTTTTTTATTTGATTTGTGGATTACTAGATTTTTTAGCTACATCATTAACACTGTGAATATTTTTAGCTACATCATTAACACTGAATGTTTGATTGTCGATTGATGAATGGCTTATTGTCATTTTGATTTATGGCTTACTGTAATCCTACTACTACTACTTTTGTACTCCAACTCTACTACTACTCTCTCTATAATAGTTTTATATACTGAGGCATAATTATTGTTGTTTATATACTAGGTTGTTTATATGTCACACTCCTCTCTACTACTACTACTCTACTGTTGTTGTGGTGGCTTACTGGCATAATTTTGAATTGATGACATTTTTTAAATTGTGCTCCTCTATACTACTACTATACTCTCTCTCCTCTACTCTTGTTTTGTCGATGATGAAATTATCCAATTCAATACATTATTTTAAAATATGAGCTAGTGATCCAAAACTTATGAGTAACTTGGCATCATTACCAAGTTACTTAAGGTTACGGCATGGATTGTCGTATGTTTAAAGAATCTTCAACACTTTGAAACAATATGGATACCATACCACTTCAAGTAAGTTCGATTGTATACTTAAAGATTGTTCGGTATACCTTATTTTGATGCAAAGAAACTTATGTGTTTATTCTATATTTAAAATTCTTGCAGCCAACACTAGATAGTCATAGGCATCGACGTCGGGATGAATATGGTATGGGTCTGTGATTCTGTAGATTTTGACCCTCACACATATAAAGACTTCATATCAATTCTCATGACGTAAGAAAATTAGTAATCCTAGTAACCTTATATGATTCACTTTAATGTTGACTTCTGCATACTATAAGTTGCATTTGCACTTTAATGTTCACTTTAATCCTAGTGACCACACGCATATAAAGACTTCACATCGATTCTCATTTGAACAGGGCATTCAGGGCCTATGTTAGGAATCACAAAGGAAGGCATGATCTAGTTTTGGGGAGCCACTTGCGTATCAAAACTCCGTGTTCAGTAAGTGCAACTTAGTTTGGCACTAAATTACGTGGTTTTCAATACTTGTACTTGACATTTCTATTTGCGAATTGATACACACAAAGTTCTCCAAGCAAAGGCCAGGGAGTCTACATTATGGATACTACATATGTGCTTTCATCAGTAAAATACAAGGCTACAGGAGACACCCTGAACTGGTAAGTTTGAATCTCTTAGTAGGTCGTAGTATGAAAACATAGTATAAAAACTTAGCTTTACAATCTCTTCTTTACACTAGACCTAAACTTGTCTTTTGTGATCTTGTAGTGGAAAGAAGAAAAAAGGACTAAAAAGGATGTCTACAAGGATGATGACCTCTTAGAGATTGTCGGTGACCTTTACAACTTTATAATAGACCAGGTTGTTTATTACAAAAGTTATTACCATAACCTACTTTCCGACTTATATAGCAATCCTCTTTTCCAGCACCTCCGTCAGTGGGATAGGCTATGTCTAGGTCGTTGATTACATGTGAACTTATGGTAATGGACTATGATGGATTTGTAATGGACTTGGAAACATATCACACTTTTGGATGGATTTGTAAATGTGGTGATGGACTTGAAATATGTTGGACTTGGAACTTTTAAATTTATAAATGTGATGATGTGGTTAGATTTGAAATAGACCTGTTGTGAATTTGATTATATATGTATATATATGTTGTGTTGTGCTGTCAATTTGATTATTATAATTTTTATTTTTTTCTAAAAATTAAAACTGTAGGAACGGTTCTAGATTGAACCGCCCTTACAAATGCAGACAATAGGGGCGGCTGAAACACCAGCTGCCCTTACTAATGCTCACAGTAAGGGTGTCTGGTGTACAGTGGTCACTAGTAAGGGCGGCTGGTGTTCTCAGCCGTCCTTACAGTAGACCACTATAAGGGCGGCTGATGTTGAACCGCCCTTACAGTAGAATCCACTGTAAGAGTGTTTGCATAAGGGTGGCTAGGCCAGCCACTCTTATAGAACATATTTAGTCGTCCCTACTGTGTCTGACTATAGTAGTGAGATTAGACCTTTTGGATGGCTAAATAAAACTAGTATATTATCTATGCTAATGCTATAGTGACATTAAAAACATAAAAAATAAAAAAATCAATCGATAAAAAAACACAAATTCACAAACAAATGACATCTACGCCTACCACGGGGGAGAGTGGACCATGCAGGACCCACCTATCTACTTGCTGCTGTGCCACATCAGAGTTGATTAAAGACCCCTTCTGTTTGCTCGCACCATAGATATTCAAGCCTCGGTGTCCTCTTCATGGCTCGACAGGTGTATGGCTTCACTACCCGCAACGCCAAGGCCTGGCTCGCATGCATGCCTCGTGTGAACCACCTCCTCTGATGCCTCACGTGGAGACGCTCCTCCGATTAAGGCTTTGTTTAGATGTGAAAAAAAGTTGGATTTCGCTACTATAGCACTTTCGTTTGTTTATGGTAAATATTGTCTAATCATAGACTAACTAGGGGTCAAAAGATTCGTCTTGCGATTTACAGTCAAACTGTGTAATTAGTTTTTGTTTTCGTCTATATTTAATGCTTCATGCATGTGCCGCAAGATTCGATGTGACAGAGAATCTTGAAAACTTTTTGGATTTCGGGGTGAACTAAACAAGGCCTAAAAAAGAAGGCAAATCAGATCTCATACAAGGGGGAAGGAATAGGACCGTGGGGCCTGGCTTGCTCATCTCGCCCATCTCGCTCGTCTCGCACACGCATCTCGCCCCTCGTCTATCCGCTCGCTCACGAGTCGCAAATTCGTGATTGCTCCGCCCCTGCTGCAAGCTTCAACGCCGCCCGCCTCGTCGTTCCTCTTCCCTCGCTCGCGGCTCCTCGTGTTGCCCGCGTCAGCGTTGCGCTCCCTCGGCGTCGATGATGGGTGGGCCCCTACTGCGTTGGACCATTGGCAGAGACGGGTTGCCATTGGAGCAGGTGTGTCATCAGATCTCTCCGCTCGCCTGGTTGCCCCTCCCTGCGCCACTCACCTTGGCTTTCGCAATGGCCGTTCTAGGGGGCAGGTGGAGTCAGCGATGATCCCCGACGTCCATGACGGATGGGGCCCTTCTGCGCTTGGCCCCATGGCAGACTCCGTTGTGTCGACGAAAGCTAGTCGGCAGTCTACCTTGGGGTATACCCACGGTAGTAGTTTATCGGTAGACGGTGCGCAAACTACGAACTCGATGGTGACGCAAGACACGGACAAGCTTTTTATC
>Ga0182004_10004704_pt1 | contig 11042 bp, 14 predicted proteins | sample Sormic07211540_1_FD_120479 | JGI IMG/M metagenome (GOLD analysis project Ga0182004, IMG submission 120479) | Endophyte microbial communities from Sorghum bicolor roots, Mead, Nebraska, USA - 072115-40_1 MetaG | ecosystem: Host-associated > Plants > Roots > Unclassified | place: USA: Nebraska...
AAAAAAAAAATGCAGAACACAACATGAGCAAATGAAGCTCCCTGCAACCCATGCTGTTATTAATATACAGGAAGAATTATGACTTCTCTATACCATTCAATGAAGAACATACATTTCAAAAAGTTCCATTAGCTACCAGGCAGGTGCAGACATGCTAGTTACCGCTTACATTTCTCCTATATTCTGAGTCTCATATGTCTACTCTCGTTAAAGCTTTACACACATTTTACCCCCTTACTTAAGAAGGGGTAATCCTCATATACTAATAGAATCATGAATAGTTACCCAGCATGACTGTATTTACAAGTCAAAAGATATACAAAACTTTGAAGGAAAGTTGGCAACTATAAATTCCTTGAATGCAGCATCAGAATTGTGGCAGTGACAGCTAATCTATATAATTCTTAAACACGTGCCATATTTCACAGATGACGATAATTCACTAGATAATCCTTCGTTTTGGAGATTTTAGATCACAACAAGATGCATTCTCGACAAAGGAAGAAAAGGTCATTACAAATTTATCACTCGTAAGTGGGATATACACATCCTGCATCTCCTAACTGAGCCGGTGAACCCTAGCTTCCAATAAAGAAAAATAAGGCAACGTGGACATGAAGAGGCATTGATACATACCCCCGAAGTGTCAAGGCGCTGCTCCCAGGGCTTGAAGACGGACTTGACGCTCCCGGGCACAGATTCGTTCAGAGCCACCACCTGCGCGAACGAGAAGGTGTCAGCCGCGGCCCTAAATCCTTGTTCACAGCCTATTGTACTGTACACTGTCGCACAATCCGATGCGCCGCGTGGTACCGACGCAATCTTACGAAGCCGGTCGAAAACGAAGGCAGAACAAGGAGGAGGAGGGAGGAGGGGGCAGCGGATCAATCTGGCAACAGGTGAGAGGGAGTGGGGGAGGATTACAGGACCTTGGGGACGTCGACGTGGTTGTAGAGCGACCAGTCGGCGGCGCAGTTGTGATCCTCGCAGCTGTGATCGTGCAGGCAGGCCATCGCTCCTCGTGCGCCTCCTTCCCCCGACCCCGACCCAATGCGGCCGCCAGCAGCCGTGTCCTGCTTCGATTTGCTCTCCCTCGTCTTGTCGGCTTCCGGAATCTGGACTCCTTGCGACTCCGCCTAGTCAGTCAGTGGGCGGGGCGCGTATATAGGTGGGTGAGGGTGATTGCTTGGCTTGCCTGCCTGCCTGCCTCCGCTGCTCTTTTGGCCTCGCGGGGGCTGAAGAGAAGTCTAGAGGGATTCTTTCTCCGTCGTGCCGTGGGGACGCCGGTGTGGTTTGGTCGGCGCGGCTCGTGGGTGGGAGTGGGACAGTCAGAGACCCGCCTCCTGCTCCTTTATATCCGAAACTTGTACGTGAGGCCTCGTGCTGTTCCCACGTGTCGTGTCACATTCTTCCGATGGGGTACAAATCAGACGCTGGACTGCTCGACTACTATCATTCACTTTGGATGATTGCACGTCTCGTCTCGGCTCAAATACTAGTAATGCACACGAACAGTACATGTGTATGGCAATCTCAACATCGGAGCTGTCAGATTCAGGCCTTGTTCAGTTCATGAAAAATATTTTAGTTTTGACTACTATATATTTTCGTTTATATTTAACAAATTTTATTCAATCATAGACTAACTAAGCTCAAAAGATTTTTCATAAATTACAAACAAATTATACAATTAGATTTTATTTTTATCTACATTTATTGTTTCATGCATACGTTCAAAGATTCGATGTGACAGATAATCTTCAAAAAAAATTAGGAAATTTTAAGACTGAACAAGGCCTCAACTGCCTCAAGTTAGCTAACCTTTGTTGGCTCCAGAAACGAATCAGAGAGAAATAAAACCACCAACGACAGACAATAATATACGTACATTCTGGCAAAATCAAGATGCCTGCCCATGCTCAGACACCGTCCTAGCCAATATGAAAACGAGCGGAGCAGCAGAAAGAAATATCACATTTCCTGAGCTGTCCACAGATGGGACCAGTAAAGCGATCTACAATGTTGGGTTTCCAGTTTCCACCATTCTACCACAGTTGCCACTACTTCAGTGATTCAGTCCTGCCTAATCAAATGGGAGGGTAGCCATTATTATACACCGACGACTAATGCACATGTGCAGCGGTACAACGAATGAGGTTACAGGACTACACGCACACATGCGGCAATGAATCTGTTAGCTAACAATTTTGTCATAGTATAGCCTCTTTTGTTATCAAATCTCCAAACACCGGGTAGGTGCTCAGGTAGAACAAATATCTATTGACAGCTCGTATATCAGTACCCAACCTGATCCTATTCCAGATCTGACTGGAAGTCCCAAAAAACGGTCAGTTGTATCAGACACTATGATTTTAGCGCGCTACGAGAGTATCTCCACAAACTCACGGCCAACACCAGTGCACCAGCCATGCCAGCAAGAATCTGCAATGTAGTGGTTCTCAGGTTCAGCAAGGTGAAAAGAGAATAGGATGTTGCAAAATAAATGAAAACTTTGATTCCAACCTTAGCATCTCTGCTAACCCCATTAGAAGTCCAGCTAAGCATTGACTTCACTGATGCCCAACAGGATGACTTTGGCATAAGAATAACCACAGTGTACTGATTTCTGCAAGGGAAAGGTATAACTCTTTGCAAGGCCGATTGCATAGTCTGTGGTGTCAAAGCATCCCTAACCTTTATGCGCCCCTCCTCTTGGAACTGCACAAAGAAAAACAAAGGAGCAACATTTCAAATGTGAAGTTCACCGCAAAACTAAAAGGCAGACCCAAGCATGTGTAACAGTCAACAGCATTGCTTGTAATGCAGCTAAAAAGCTAAAAGCATATGGATCTCCTGATCAATGTTTGCTGCCTTTCACTGAAAACTCGGCAGGAAAATGTAAGTACACATACTAGAGCACTGAACCAGAAAAAAGGAAATCAGTATTACCGCAAAGGTGGATCCAATATCTCCAGAAAAAAGCCTTGACTGATAGCTCCGCAGAATACGATCCAACCAGAAGTAATTCTCCTGCAATTTGTAAAAGATGCAAAGAGCTGTAACTAAAGTAATAACTACCTATGTGCATCAGCACTAATTGGAGCATTACAGATTCAACTAAACCTGTAATCCATTTTCATGAGCTCTTTGTTCAATTTCGAGGATGGTCAATACATCTTCTTCAGAAGGACCTTCCACCTGTAGGTATGATATCTCCTCCAGAACAAAATCAACCTGAAGAAATTCTGAGTTAGTAAACTCAAGCTGCATAAAATATAATTGGATATACGTATTCCAAAATGTAATGACTTCATGTGACATACCAGTTTAGATGATATGTCTGGATCACATGAGAAATTCACGCTTATGTCTCCACGAACATCTCCAGTTCTTGAGGGTTTGTTTCCACCCAAGAAGACAGCTACATTAACTGAATAGATCTGCATGACATAGAGATTTGTTTAAGGAAATCCAGATTCTAAACTCCACGTTTAAGGAATTCCCAATCTGGATTTGCATACAATTGATATTCCTAACCTGCCCATATTTGAAGCGAAGTACTTGCATGATTCTCGTTTCCAGAAGTTTACTAAGAAACCCAACATAGTGAATATCTTCTGTCTACACAAACAAAAGAATATAATACCTTAAGATGGGAAATACAACACTTCATCATTATTAATAGTAAAAAGAGACTGTTTCGGTTGCTAGTCAGTAGTCAGTACTCACCATCATTGTGTTCTTAAGAACAACAGGAAATGCTAGTTGTACAAAGCACTGTGCTTCAACCATAGGGCTGCGTACAACTTCTCTGGAAACAAGGTGTACACAAAGATTATCAGTAACCAAAAAGGCATAATTCAGGGAAAAGAAAGAGATTGCTTGCTTAGATCTGGACACAAACATATATAGATAAGTCTTCCAAAGCATATAAATGCAAAACAGAACACTGGAGTACCTAATGATGGTTGCAGGAAACTTGAATGGCAATCCTCTTAGATCATCACGACTAAGTGGTTGAGTAGCATCCTGTACCCTAGGTATTCCACCCTACAAAAAGTTGAGTTAATGAGCATTATTAAGTGTTGCTTCATTGTTTCAGACAATAAGAAAAAGGAACAGAACATACCAAGTACTGCAGAACCAGTGGAAGTGAGATAGCTGGGTCTATTTTTCCAACTATTACCACCGTAAAAGCTGATGGATCCTTGAAACAATTGTTGAAATATTCACATGCTCTGATTGGATCCACCTTCTTCAAGTCACTTATTCTAATTGGCTGCATTATATAGAACTAAAGTAAATTTCTAGGATATGATATGACAAAAGAAAAAAACGGAGTAAAGTTTTGCCCAGTTAAGTACCTTAAAAAAGTATGAGTTCCCATAGTTTATTTCACGAACACGATTCGCAAATGCAGTGTATGGATCACGCTCTTGAGCATAGATTGCTTCCTCTGCCATTTGCATCACTATTTTTACTTCTTCCTCCCTTGGCTCCACATTTGTTGTAAATAGTTGATAAACAAGCTGTACCCAGTCAAGTATGAGCATTGGTCCACATTTTGATGAAAACAAGAAACAGGTGCTGTTATCGCTATAGGTAAACTGAGTTTCTTTGAGCAAGTATTCTAAGAATGCTTTAACAGAAGCATACCTGCAAAGCTGTCTCAAGATCTGAAGGTGAGCAATCGCCAGAAAATGTTCTCATGTAGGCCCCCACTTTTGTACCAACTTCGGCTCTCTTGCCAGCAAGCATGTCCATCAAGACAGAAGGTCTGTAGCCAAAAGTGCCAATTTCTCCTGCTATGGTTGAACCCATTGAGCATGAAGTATACTCAGCTTCAGATAATTCCGACAGACCACCATAGGCAAAGCCAGTAAAAACAACCTGAAAATAAATAATAAGCATATAAACACATGAAGTATATCGCTAAATACTGCAGCAGAAGCAAAATTGTAAATGCACCTCTCTGAACAAAATGATAAATGACCCATGAAAACTAGACTGGGAATTTACTATAATGATGATAGTATGCATTAGGAGAACAAATGATATCTTAAGGATGATTTAAAAGTTGCATGTAATATAATAAAATGAACTAATTTCCTGATTCAAAGGTGCCCTTTCACAATAATAGACCTGAACAGGCCAAACGAAGTTCAAATGACAGTATCAGATGCAGTTTTCTTTAACTAAAGGACAGTGAACTTGGTCGAAAAATATTGAAAAAGAAAGGGTAAATTGTTGTTCCTACAATAAATGTGTAAACTATTGTTTCTATACAGTGCATAAGTTCGCATGGTAATTAGATAGCATGAAACTATTCCCTTCCAGTATATATTGAATATTGCATATGTTTCTTCCTTTCTAAATTTCATGTACAGGTCACTTGTTTGATCTTTTCTTCAGTATAGCACAATAATAAAAAAAAATAAAGTGCCTTGAGAGCTTAAAGGAACAAGGAAAAGCTTGGCACCATCAGTTATACATCTAAGAAAAACCTGTAGTAGCTTACTTTTATCGATATGCATAAATTTAGTCCTAGTGAAACAACTGTTCCATGTGCAAATACAATATATTCATGTGATTATGCTAAACTGAAGTACAAATGAACATGCAAGCTGTTTTTGGGGCAGAAACAATCACACAAACTACTTCCCTCTGTTCATTCATCATAAAAAAATGGGAAACTATATTTTTTATATTATTATTAGATGAATATATTTCAGTCTAACAACAAAAACACCCCGAGTCATGTTGACAATTACTTCCCTTGTAAATAGAGTCAGTTTGATAACATATCATCATATTTAAACTTTAGATTTAGGAAGCTGAGCTAGATCAGTTGGTTGACGGTGTGGATGTATGCCGAGAATAGTTTCATACCTAGTCCTCGTCAAGGCGAATTTGGGTGCCTATTTTTGTCTTAATAAAATGCCACCTAATTCCTCCCAGGTTAGTTTTTTTTCAACTTTAGATTTAGAAACATCCCAAGACCAACAAATGTAGCTGTGGTCCTCAGAATCCCAGAATACTTAGAACTAAGAACCGTCAGATCTATTCCATGCATGTGGTAAATGATAGTAGGCATGGAGAAAAAACTAATGCAGATATACAGTGTGGCAAGCAGTTGATGTTCACATAGAATAAATTGTTCAAAATGTATTCTAGTTCTAGATGTCTATACTCTATATCAGTGACTAAATGATTCCACAGAATAAAGATGGGAATGCCTGAAGTAGTAGGCTGCAAGGTGGCATAAAATTAATAGATACTACTAACCTGGTCATCAAGAAAATCAGTATACTTGTAACAAATCCGCATGCCATTTGAAAGTATCATCTCAGTGGCACCTATGCCTGGGTGCTCCACTTTATCAATTATAGTCCTACAATGAATTTGGTAAGTACAATAGCGGGCATCAGTCACATACTAAAATAAAATCCTCAAACAGCAAAACAAAAAGTAGAGAATGATTTCAATACAGCTAGTTAAGATTTATAAGAATCAAAGAATGAGAAGATGGTAGATTCAGATAATGATGAAAATAGTACAGATGAATGAGACAAAGATACCCTGGCTCTGGAGCTTGGGCAACAATTTCTTCTGGAATTTGCTCTTCATCCCATGGAGGAATAGATTTTTCTTCTTCCAGACTGTTGACTTTCAACACAACTGCTTTCAGATCCTCCAAAGAAGCATGAGCTCGAGGTTCAACTATCTTGATAACACAGCTGCTGGCTGTTGAAAAGTTTTCTGCAAATTTTGCCACTTCCGCAGAAGAAATATCTGGTCGAAAGTAAACATATATAAATATATATGACTGAACAACTGTGGTGATGGTATGTAGATCTATAAGAAATTAATTGGTTATAAAGGTTTATGAAGGAGAGGGTAAATAACATCAGGAATTTAACACCTAAGCTTTTGCTAGAAAACACAGAGGTATGCTTACGGGGAAGCAGAGTCTTTTGTAACTGTGCTTCATATTCAATCCCGACAACAGGTTCCTCACGAAGAAAATGCTGCAAGAAAAATACAAATTGCATTAATGTGCTTAGAAGCTGTATAGATGGGGGATCCTGAAGTTTCACTTAAATAGTCGACCAACATGTTGAGTTGTGGACTTAGTACAAGTCAATATTATGGAAGTAAAGTCATTTGAATACAGAAATTCAGAAGGTGGTACATATTTTGATTTGCAAGATGAGATAAGAGCAGAAGAGTAACTAGCATGCATATGGTATAAATTTAAATTAATTTTAGTTCTATTAAATTAAACAGCTATAAAATTTCAAACCTGCAAAAACTCATCCCGTAAGCTGGTTGATTGCATTTGATCACGCTCCAAATATGCAGACTCCATCTCTGACATCATTAGGGCACGTACAATTGATATCTCACGGTCAGAAAATCCATGGAGCCGTACCCTAGCAACCTAAAGAAGCATCCTGTTAGAAGGATGTTTTGAAACAAAATGCCACTTTGAAATTGGAGAAACTGGCGGTGGTTATACAGCAGCCTTAAATTCAGATATCTACATTACATATGCCTGTTAATGTGCTAATTATGAATCATCTGCCGCACTAAACAGATGCAAACTAAGAGTCTAAGACTGAACTGATTGTACAAGATCTAATCAGTTGATGACATGGCACACTAGATTATGTGTTCTTATACTACTATATATGAAGGGTTTTACTGGGAATGAAAACTACCCTTAAGGAACATGACCTGTTTTCATTTGGTATTTGTCTGAAAGACATGATTAATATCTGATGTCGAGAATCTGCATGGCTATGAAACGTACCATGCCCTATAGTTGATCCTTGCAGCCTCACTTAGGGAACTTCTAAAGCTTTTAGAGCCAAATTTCTCATTCTTTCGTCTTTTCAAATTTTGTGGCACTTACACTGAATATTCACTCATAAACTTGAATAATGCACTTTGAAAGAATACTAGATTTTATCTTTATTATTTCAGAGATCAAGGTTCAAAAATACCTCAAGAAGCATGGATTCAAGAGCTTCAACTGTTCCCCTCTCACGACAACTAGATGTCATAATGTAAGCCTTAACTGGACAGACGAGAGCATCTGCAGCTGAGGAACAAGAGAAGTAAGGCGGATCCTTTCTACGAGATATTTTGAAGAGCCTCTGGTTTAGCGCACAATGAAACATGGACTCTGCCAGTGAATCCTTGTAGTCCTTTACTGTTTTAATTCCACCAGCAGGCATCTTGCAGCTGATAACAACAGCCGACTGTTTTTGGTACAAAGGAAAACAAAAAAGTACATTATTATACAAAGCTGATATTAAAATATATCAAATATGTTTAAAAGAATATGAAATAACAACCCCTGCGGCTTCAGATTCCACAAAACATGAAAAGCGAGGTTCCTCATGTGATGGAACTGGAAATTCTGGTATAACTGGAGGAGGGTGGGGAGCTGGGGCTTTGTGGTCAAAATGCTCTTTTATCAACTCCACGACAGCCTGCAATTTTAAGTCATGAAACATAAAAGGATGGTAAATACCATTGCAGATACTTCTCTAGTTTCTTATTTGTCGAACAGATACATGTGAAAAAGATGTGCATTATCCAAACCTGTGTATCTGGGAAATCACCTACTGCAAATACCGCCATATTGCTTAGATGGTACCACTTCTGATAAAACCGCTTCACAGTCTCATGTGTAACAGTTCGTATCACCTTCTCAGTACCAATCGGCAGGCGTTCTGCATACTGGTAAAGAGTAAATTAATAAGAATACACCATTTCCAACCCCAAACAGAGTGACACAAAAGGCAGAAAAAGGTAATCCAAATTTAAGCACCCTTCAGTAATGCAAGTTTAACCTATTGTGACAAATGGTATATGATGGAATAAGTGATTCAATCGCAACACAAAGAATTTTTTTCATTTATACGAAAAATGGTATATGATGGAACAAGTGATCTCATCGCAGCACAGAGAATTTTTCACTTATATGAAGACAGAGGCTACTACCTTAGAACCTTCAAACAACAGTGCCCAGTGGGAGTCCTGCATCCGCCCTGCTGCATTGCGTCCACCCCTGTATTCCTCCAGCACAGCACCCCTCTCTTTCTCCAGATCCTCTGCAGACACCCGAACCTGGTGTTTTGTGACCAACATTAGTTTCCAGGCATCAATCAGACATTCAACTCTCAGGCATGCATCAATCAGCCATTGAACTCTCAGGCATCAATCAGCTGAGATTGCAATAAAAAGCGAGCAATAAAAATCTGGAACCGTGCAGTCACCTCGGAGCTGAACTCAGCGAGGACAGATATAGCCTGGGAGAGCAGGCCTGGCTTGTCGACGGGTACAAGCAGCTCGTAGATGGTCTCATCCGATGAGGTGAGCGCGTTCTGGCAGGCACCAAACTCGGCCCCGATGCTCTCGAGGAATTTGACGATGTCGTGGTTGGTATATCGCGAGGTGGCACTGAAGGCGAGGTGCTCGACGATGTGCGCCACACCGCGCTCGTCCTCCTCCTCCACCACCGACCTAAGAGCGAACCAACCGAGCGATGAGCACGACATGAAAGTCAGCAAACGCGCGGAAGGGGGTAAACAGGGGAGCCAAACTAGAGGCGCGGCGAGAGTAGCAGTACTGACCCGACCTTGACGGCGAGCGAGAGCGCGGCGCGCATGCGTGGCTTTGGGTTGGAGCGGACGTAGTAGGTGAGGCCGTTGGCGAGGCGGCCGTAGGTGGCGCCGACGGGGTCGACGGGCAGGGTCTCGTCCATAGCAACGCTGACCAGCTTCAGCGACCGGAACCCGACCCCACGGCGCAGCCCCCTGCCCGACCCCCCGGCGCCAGGGCCGCCGGCGTCCGGCGCGTCAGTCGGCGGAGGGAGCAGATCCATGGCCGCTGGTGGCAGGTGCCGCTGCCGCGCTGCGGGAAAAGGGGAGGTGGGGGTGGGGATCCGACGGCGTGCGGGCGCGGGTGGTGCCGCGACACGTGACAGACTGGCTGCGCGGTGACGTCGAACGGCACCGTCACGGAGGCCGAGGCCGAGGCCGAGGCGAGATTTGGTTGCCTTTTCTGGGCTGGATAAAGAGGGTTGAGCTGGATTCTGTGGGCCGGACCGCGTGGTCTGTGCTGGCCCAAAAGAAGCAAAGGTAAAGGTGACAACGGGTTGCGTCATCGTGGACAGTGTCTTGCTATGCTAATGAGCTGGGCCTTGTTTAGTTCCCAAAAATTTTGCAAAATTTTTCAAATTCTCCGTCACATCAAATCTTTAGATGTATGCATGAAGTATTAAATATAGATAAAAATAAAACTAATTGCACAGTTTGGTCAGAATTGACGAGACGAATCTTTTGAGCCTAGTTAGTCCATAATTGGACAATATTTGTCAAATACAAACGAAAGTGCTACTATTCCTATTTTGCAAAAAATTTTGGAAGTTTGTTTAGTTCCCAAAAAATTTTGCAAAATTTTTCAGATTCTCTGTCACATCGAATCTTTAGACGTATGCATGGAGTATTAAATATAGATGAAAATAAAAAATAATTGTACATTTTGGCCGAAATCGATGAGACGAATCTTTTGAGCCTAGTTAGTCCATGATTGGACAATTTTTGTCAAATACAAACGAAAGTGCTACAGTGTCGATTTTGCAAAATTTTTTGGAACTAAACAAGGCCCTAACCCACTAGCCCCGTATAAAGACTCAATAAGCTACTAAGTTATTTCAAGAATTTTAGAAAGTTAAAGTATTTCAAATATAATTAAAATTATAAAAAATAATAAATTTTTGTGGCATAAAATATATATACTATAAAAATATAAGTAATGAAGAACTTAATGATACTTAATTGATATCATAAATATTATTATTCTACCATAAAAAATTAATCAAACTTGAAATAGTTTGACTCTCCAAGTGTGGGGGTATAAACCCCTATACCCTTACGGCTAGACTTCAGCCAGGAAGCTTGACCCACTACGAGACGAGTTCAAGGCTTGATCCGACAAGCCGAGTTTCGCGCAAGGAAACAAGACGTGGA
>Ga0182004_10004705_pt1 | contig 11041 bp, 8 predicted proteins | sample Sormic07211540_1_FD_120479 | JGI IMG/M metagenome (GOLD analysis project Ga0182004, IMG submission 120479) | Endophyte microbial communities from Sorghum bicolor roots, Mead, Nebraska, USA - 072115-40_1 MetaG | ecosystem: Host-associated > Plants > Roots > Unclassified | place: USA: Nebraska...
GGCTCATTGAACAGCACACTGAAACAACACAAAATGTCGTTGTGCTCTGGCTTCTTGCTAATCTTACTTCATGGACAACACTTTGGTACACTCTAACCCAAAGACGAGTGTATTCTTGATCGCAGACTCTATTCCTCAAACATCTCCACATTAGGTTCCATCGACATCTTTGTTGCACCCTGCCTCACCACCTCTTCAACAATTGCTTCACCGTACCATTAATGCGGCTAACCTAAGATTGGATACACACTCATGGCCAGGGATGAGGGAATAGTGTTGTTGGAGCTTCCAGCATCAACAAGCGATCGTACATGCATACCAGCAATTTGAAGATGCCACGAAGGTGATCCGCCGCTAGTTTTGTGGGGGCGGCAGAGGAAGCGGTTTGTCTTGTTGCACGAGATGATGACGCAGTGATGGAGATTGTTCGAGTGTGACACTATGATTTGGGTGTGAGTCTAGAAAAGTATCAGACTTATTTCTACTCATTTGATTCATATTTGTAAAATTCAAATTTTATTTATAAATTTTTGCCATAATCCATGACTCCCAACCGTCATCATTAATTCAATCTAATTAGCATGTGCCATTTTAATTAGCACTTGATAACGTACTCCCTCCGTATAGGATTTAGAAGTCGTTTAGTATAGCGATACGGTCTCCAAAACACAACTTTGACCTCTTATTTTTATAAAAATATTTAGAAAAACAATGATATATGTATATACTTTTATGAAAGTATTTTTCAAGACAAATCTATTAATATAATTTTTACATTTGTAAACTCAACAATTTAAAAGTTACTGATGATTTATATTTCCAATGTTTGACCCAAACCTTTTTCAAAAGGACTTCTAAATCCTATACGGAGGGAGTAATTTGGTATTCAATAAATTGGGTGCCATTTATTTTATAATAGAAAATAGATGTTAACTAGATATTTTGTAATCATAGTTGTTTATTGAGGGATATAATATTTATTTTCATTTCCACTTAATGTATCCTAAAATGACCTAGAATGCCTGGGGAACCAACATAGACATTTAGGACACTCATAATGTAGAAATCAACAATAGTTTTTACACCATACGATATTGTATTAAGAAACTATCTTCTACGTACAATGCAAATTTTTTACACATGGGTCTTGCCAATCATTTATCCCTTCTCCCTCGGTATCCTCTGCTCTCGCTTGCTTTCTCCTCACCCACCACGACATGAGGACAGTGAGATATGCAAGCAAGGTAGCACGTCCAGCCTAGGCGGGGATCTTGGGGAGCGGATGGAAACGAAGGTGCCGTCCCCAACGTGATTCACGTCGTTTCTTCCCTTCTCAATTCTTGTGAAGACATTTGTCAATACAAGACCTTGCTTCCTGAGATATAGGTGCCATTTTGCATTTTTTCCCTAAAAAAATCAAAGTAGGGCAAATAGCGCTATAATTTATAAAAAAAAACTAAATATATACTCATAAATCATATTGACTTGGGTACTTACTATAGATATTGCACAACAAAAAAACAACAGTCCAACCCTCCCAGAATTTAGGGTGCCAAATAGAAATAGCTCATCTTTTTTACAACCTATTTCCTCAGTCCTAGAACCGAGAAGTCGAACGCTTTTAACTTTAACTTTTTATATAAAACGAATCATCAATATTTATGATGAATAATGATTATCATTATATTAATTATAAATATATATTTATAATAAATTTATTTAAAGATATAAATATTATTAATATTTTTTATAAATCTAGTCAAACTTAAAAATGTTTGACTAACAAAATCTAGAGCGACACTTGTTTTCAGACGGATGGAGTATGTCGGACTCTAAGCTGTTATTCACATTGACAAGCTACAGTGTGGAGAGCAGCATCTTGCTGTAGCTCCACAGTCCAGATTGTATATGAGGCCAATATGAACAGGTGAAAATATAGCATATCCATTCAGAAAAGAATAGAATACCATACGTGTTTCGCGTGTTGTAAGCATCAACTTGTCGCAAAGTGCACTTGGGAGCCATATGGTGTGGTGATTGCTGACTAGGCGTCGTTGGACCTTTTGTATGGCAGCTCATGGCAGGAGAATACTGAGAACGAAGTTTGGAAAGGTATTACACGCAGGATCTTCGCAGAAAATTATTGCTCGAGTTTGGACCAGAATATATTATATATACACACTATATACACCGGAAAATTATTGCTCGAGATCGTCGGATAGTGCAGATCGTGTTTGAAATGACAGGTACTGTTTGTACAACGCTGTCAACAGCTAGTGTCTCTTATGACTTTTAAGTGTGTTACGCACATCAACGAGCAGAAGCCAATCGGCTAACTCTTTGCTCGGTCCAAATGCTTCTCGCATGTCGACGTGTTGGTGACGTCGTCCTTTTGAGTTCAGACTACAAATGCAAAACAAATCAGACAACCATTGGACTACCGAATGCACCATGACTACAGCTGTAGGGTCAAAACAGGGGACAAAAAAAAGACATCCTTCTCTGTATACATGGGCCACTAGAGGAAAGTAGGTCAAACGAAGCACATTGCGAAACCAAATAAAACTGCGCATATCCATGATTCAGCTTTCAAAGTATAATAGAGACCATAAGCTCCTCGATCCAAAACTAATTCAAGCACTTGAGTCTTGGTAAATAATGTCGTCCGAGATCGAAAACTTGAGTAGAGGTGAAACTCTGCTGCGATCGGTATCATGCCTAAGGGCTGAGCTTTATAACAGTGTTTCTAAGAAGTGTTAGCCTGAGCCTTGTTGAGGATGACACCCTCATACTTGACCTGGAACCACTTCATAGCATCCTCCTTGGTCACTATGTGCTGGATTCCAACACGGGACTTGCACCTGCAGCGTCGGGCAACACGGTACCCAGCGCGCTCAAGGACGACGTAGAAGTCCATTCCGTAGATACCGGTTGAAGGATCATACCTGAGGGCAAGCAGGAATGAAGTCAAGATTGACACGACAATCCATACAAGTAAAGAAACGCAAGGCAATGTTACTTAGAACATCCTTAGTACAGCCTGCAAATCTACATGAACAGTCAATGATAGTGAACAAGATAAATTATTTACTATTCATCATGCATGTGTAACCATCCACAACAGTTTTTCAAACAGAACATGAAAAATATATAGAAGTATCAGACAATGATCACCATTTGACCAGTCAAGATATCGATGTTCAGAATTCAAAGCAAATCAAGATTAAACAGTTTCCAGAAAAAATAACCAGTGTCCAAAGAGAATAATGTATTGTTCAACAGCGTGAAATGCTGACTGGACCAGAAATAATATAGTCAAACAAGTATATACCTAAATTTTAAAATTAAAAAAAGGATCAGATATTATCAGATCAATGCCAAAGATAATTCCTAGAAAGAAGCTAAAAAAACAAAAGTACTTAGGCCTCAGAGAAAAGTGCATCAATAGACCAGCGGTTGCTAGGCTTCAGATGGTACGGACAATTAATTCAAGTCATTGGCCTAGCAGAAGAGGAAACCAATAGGAGTTTTGTGTTAAAGAAATTAATTATATTGGTTCATAATCAGCATACAATTTTTCAAAACACGAAATTAATCACCCAACAACAAACCTAAAAGCAAAGTACTCAGGCTTCAGATATAAAGTACATCAGTATACCAGCAATTGCTAGGCTTCAGATGGTACGGACAATTAATTCAAGTCATTGGCCAACAGAGCAGGAAAAAAGTAGGCATTTTATATTGCAGAAATAAATTATATGGGTTCATAAGCACCATATAGTTTTTGAAAAAGAAACAAATCAACTCAAGGCTTCATTAGTTAGTCAAGGTTAGCCCAAATGCTTTCATAATGGAAGCAAAATTACGAACATTCCTTCTAATCCTTTCTAAATGGAAGGAAAATGGCTAACATCCCTTCTGGTCTGAAGTGACTGAGCCTAGCCTCCTCCAATCCAATCGAGACTTTGGGTTCACGTGTTCACATTATAAAAATTAAACAAACAGTATTATGAAAAAACAAGCAATGCATATCCATAGAAAACATGATTAGCACCGTATTTAAAAGATGGAAGCTAGACACTCACTTTTATATTACAGTTTAGAGTTTGTTGTCAGATAAAATACCAAAAGTAATTCCAACAAAGAAGCTAAAAAACAAAGGATTTAGGCCTCATAGATAAAGTGCAGCAAAAGACCAGCAACTGCTAGCCTTCAGATGGTACGGACAATTAATTCAAATCATTGGCCCAACATTGGTTAGTAAGCATCAAAGATTTTATTAAAACCAAAGAAAACTAATTGACTCAAAGCTTGTTTCCTTAGGCAAAGATAAGACTTGATCCTTTCAGAATGGAAGGAACATGAACTAACATTCCTCCAAGTCCAAAGAGATTGGGCCTAGCCTCCTTGCATCCAATCAATCCTTGGGTTAAGTCTTCATGTTGCAAAGCGTACACAAATTGAAATAGTATTAATGTATTATGCAAAAATAAACAATGCATATCAAGGAAAACATGAATAACATCTTAGTTCAAAAAAATGATAGCTGCACACTGCTCAATTTTGTATTAATATAGCTCTAAGTTTCAATGAGATGGAAATAGGACACATTAAGAATCTTACTTGATGCCAAGATCAATGTGCTCCTGGATTCCAAAACCAAAGCACCCTGTCTCACTAAAGTTCCTCCTTAGCAGTTCATATTCCTTGACCTTCAGCCCACTCTCCAGAAGCTGCATTGCCTTCTCACCCCTTACAGTAACATAGCAGACAATCTTCTCATTACACCTGATACCGAAGGAACGGACAGTGTACCTAGCTGAAGAATCAAACCACAAAATGTTAAACAAAAGAAGAAACTTCTTGGTGCTAAGAGCAGAGAAGAAAACATTAATAAGAAAAGAAAATATACCCTTAGAGAACACTGGTGATTGGCCCCTCCAGGACCTGCAAGCATGGAAGCAAACCATGGACTTACTGATATGCTTAAGGTAAGTTTAAAGGATCCATAGAAGCAATCAGCTATTAAGCAGTTTACAACATAATTAGAGTTCAAAACCATATGATTTACAATACCAAGAAGTAAAATGCGTAGCTAGAACAACAACAAAAAAACATGGTGGAGGTCACTTGCATGAGCTGCAATGTACTAGAATAGGTGCATGAGCTGCAATGTACTAGAATAGGCACACTGTAATGTATAAATGACATCTAAATCTCAAGTTTCTTTGCAAATTACAGTTATTAAGCTTCGAATTCTCTGTTGACAATGATCGAGATCAGAAATGACTAGACAAAGTTATCCTATAAGTCTACAACTATAGGAGACGTCACCTCTATATAAATTTATAGGCATGTAATCAGTGAAAGTGTTGCACAATACGGAAAGCAAACCGAATTTGAAATTCTCTCCACTTAACTCCATTCTTCCGTCATAAAAAATCATTATCCTAATTACAAACAGTCCGAGCCAACCATACTAAACGAATAGCAGAAGAGCGCGTGAGATTCTACCAACACAAGCTACCGGACGGCTACAACAATGATAAAAAACAAGCTACTGTTTTTTTTTTGGCAAAAATCTGACGCGCAAGAAAAGGCACGAACCTTAGCGGCGCGGGTGAGGCGATCCCCACTCTCTCCGACGGAGATGTTGAGCACCAGCTTCTGCACCTTGATCTCCCTCATCGGGTTGGACTGCTTCTTCTCCGACGCCTGCGCAAGAAAAGACACGCACGCACAGAGAAGCGCACACAGGTTAGGTCCATACACATACACAGGAAGTGAGGAGCAGCGAAGCGTGATGACGGGAGAGGCCAGAAGCTCACCATGGATAACGCGGCGACGGCGGCAGGGCCCTGTGCGCCGGCGTCAGGTGGAGTGAGATGGATGGGTGGCGGCAGGGTGCGAGGGAGGCGGCGGCGGGGGATTAAAAGAGGGAAACCCTAGAGACAGGGAGGTCTCGGCTTTACTTAGGCCTGGGTCATCGATAATTTTATGGGCTTTGTGTTGGGCCTTATGAAGAAAACAACTGGGCTATATTAGGGTGGAAAAAGTCTACTTTTTCTTCCCTAATTTTTACAAAAGTTCGTTTTTCCTCCAACAACTCTAAAATCAGACAAATCATATCCCATAATTTTTTTAAATCATGCAGTTTACCTCTGTGGAGCGGTTTCCAGTGGTGGAACTGGCGAGTTTGATTAAGGGGGGCGAACAAATATGATTGTATTTTTTAGTGTGATAAAATATACATAATTATATGTTTGAAGATTTTTTAAAAAAATATTACACAATTTCTTACTGAAATCATCATATTTGAAAAAAAAATAGATAAAATTAATATTTTTTGTACTATAAATATTAATATTTACATAGGTCTTTAAGGAATCAATGGGCTTGGGGGCACTGCCCCTGTTAGCCCCCCTCTGATTCACATAGTCGAAGAAAAAGTAGTAAGATTTAGGAAATTACGAAGAGTGCTACTGTAACAAATTGCATTGAACTAGGTTGCCATTCGGTCACTCGTTTAGCCATCGGGTTAACACAGCTCATCTTGGAGAACGACGTCTCTAAGGTCTACTAACCGCCATTCCTCCAAAGCTAATTCTAGGAAGATACTTGCTAAACTAGTGAACTAAGCTACATGAGATAAAGCTAGCAACTAAAGATATATACACTACTTTGCAAGAACATAAATAGAAAGGATGTGATCTTTATACTGATTGTGTAAGGGATGAACCAATCGCCAAGAAATGAACCAATCAATTGTCGGGAGAATGGCAATCAATCATAATTGAGACACATGATTTTTCTATAGAGGTTCACATGCTTGTCAGCACACTAGTCCCCATTGTGTCGACCAACACTTGGTGGTTCGACGGCTAAGAGGTGTAGCACGAACCTCGTTCTCATGTAGGACACCGCAAGAACCTACCTATAAGTGAGGTAGCTCAATGACATGAGCAATCCACTAGATTTGCCTTTGGCGCTCCGTCGAGGAAGACAAGATCACTAGAGCTAACCATGAACAATCACCAACATGTGTCGGACCATCACCGCTCCTCCAAGCTATCTAGGTGGTGGAAAACACTAAGAGTAATAAGAACTCCATAGGCACAATGATCCCTAAGTGCCACTAGATGCAATCACTCATGTAAACACACTTGGAATCACTCCCAATCTTACAAAGATGATGAATCTATGAAGGAGATGAGTGGAAGGTGTTTGGTTAGGCTCACAAGCATGTCAAGTATATTAGAATGCCAAGAGAGACTCCTTACAGTTGGCCACCATGTATTTATAAGGGTCACAAACAAACAAAGCTATTAGGCTCTCAATCCAACCTCTATTAAGGGCACTAGATGCTCCAATGCATAAGCATCAGACGCTGCCCATCGTCTAGTGCTACCATGATGGGTCCCTGGATGCACGCCATGTGTCCTCGTTTAAATCTCACACATCAATCTCCAATAGTCATGAAGTCAAACAGCATCGCAGTTAAAGCATCACCAGATGCTCAGGTAGATCACACTTAACATTGAGCCCTCAGTGTCCAGTGTAGTCGAGAATGTTCCTAGAATGCTCAAACATCCATCAGACGTGTTAGATGGGGTGCCACCGAATGTAGCTAGTGTTTAGTGTATACACCACCATGTTTTCCTCGCTCGTGACCCTGCTGATGTCACTATAAACTGACGCAAAATAGTGTCAAGCCAATGTTCGACACCTAGCCTTAAGAGAGCATCGGACACACTGGTGCACCGTGCTACACCGAGCCAAAGCACCTAGCACGCACCAGACGCTGACCCAACATCCGATGCTACATTATGCAGCATCTATTGTGTGTTTCTCAGTGAGAAACACACCCATGAGTTCATTGAGTCCTACTAAGCTAGCTCGGCAGGAGGAAGAGGGAGTCTCCACTCTTCTCTACCTCTTCAACGCTTGCTTTAAAAGTGCTAACCACCAAGTGTACCACCTTTGTTCACATGTGCTAGCATATTTTCACAAACATTTTCAAGGGTATGTTAGCACACTAGATTCTAAATGCATGCACATGAATAGTGACACCTAGTAGCACTTGATAGACCGCTTAGCCAAAGAATTCCCCTCTTTATAGTATGGCTATAGATCCTAAATGTGATCACACCCTTTATGGTATCATGATCACCAAAACTAAAAACCTATTTATACCTTTGCCTTGATCTCTATAGGATTTTTGTTTTTCTCTTTCTTCTTTTCCAAGTTGAGCACTTGATCACCTAGTGGTCATCACCACTATCACCATGATCCTCTAGCTTCATCACTTTGCATCAGAGTTATCATTTCATGTCTACACATTTAGTACAATGATTAGTCCTTAGGTTTCTTTAATTATCCAAAACCAAACTAGGGCTTTCAGGAGACTCATACATGATCCTTACAAATGAGATTTTCAAACCTAAAAGGAGAGGTTCTCTAGACTAGGAGGGGATCACACAATTGAGAAGGAATCTCACTCTACTCAGGTCCTAGAGAGACATCTAGGTGATCTTCATGCTACACTACTGACTGCAGGGTATGACCTAATGGTGGTGATCCTCAGTTGATTAACTATGGACTTAACCTCTTTGGTGGTAGTTAGTTGCTCAATTTTAGCTAGCAGATATTCTAGGGGAATCATAGAGACTCTAATAGGAACTGGGTGCTCTCAGGTTCTTGGGTCAACCTGTGTTTATAACTTGAATGCTCCAACATGAGTGATGGGTGATCCAGTAGGAATCGGTTGCTCTCAAATTTCCAATTATTGGTCTAGTATAATTCATTAGACTCTCAACCAATCTGATTGATGCTCTAATATACTTATTAGCAAGCGGTTTAAGTGGTTATCTCTGTAGCTCATCCTGTCTGGCCTGCATGGCTACATTGACAGCAGCCTGCTCCCTGTCATGTCGTGCCTGCTCCTCAGTTGCCCTCTGCTGGTCGGCTTTCATGCCCTCAAGAATGGCAAGTAGTGCTAGGTCAGTAGCAGAAGAAGAGCCTCTAGCCTCATGGTCATGCTGCCTCGGAGGAAGATCAGAATAGGAAGCTGATAGTCATCATCTGAACTGTCACTGGCGAATTCAAACTCCTCCTCGGCCTCTGCATCAGCCACTAATCCTATAGCAACGTCCTGCTCCTCTGCTGTCTCTGAGACAGCTCCTGAACTGCGTGTAGCCCAAGGACAAGTTGGTAGAGCTTTACCACGTGGTGCCTGAGGGGGTGCTAGAGCTTGAAGGTCCACGTGTGACCTCATCATCTGCCTGGAGTCGTAGTGGGGGAACACAGTTACTGTGTCGGTCAGCTCCCTCTAAATGTTGGGTGCTAGCGGATCTGCCCGAGCACGAAGAATAAGATATGTCAACCAGTGAGCATACGACAGCTGCCGACGACCCTTGAACCCCTCAGCTATGGTATCCTCAATCTTAGACACAATCAAATCCCATATGTCAAACTCCCTCTAAGCCACTAGGTGAGCAATCAGCCATTATTGAATCCTAGTAAATCTATCACGATAGCCATGCCTCGGGAGTAAGGTCTTCCTCATCACAAAATCCAAAATACGAGTTGGACGAGTAAGACCTCCAACAGAGCAGCTCGAGCCCAAAGAGAAAGACTAGCAAAAGCACGGTGAGATAAAGTCTACTAGAGGAAGCTCACCACCCTGAGGACGACGAGGGGGCTCATAACCAGCATAGCATAGCTCGTGAATCTTGGTGTCCTAGGCAGTCAGACCCCAAGTCTCTCTAGCACGCTGAGTTGTGACCCTGTAGTCAGTGCCTACTCGGGCGTAGTGTATATAGTTGTGGTCTGGCGCAACCCACACTGAGGCGTAGAACTCACAGACCCACTCCTCAACATAGGTGCCTAGCAAAGCAAGAAGCCCAACAAGCCCTAGTAGATAGCTTAAGTAGGGCCTAATGTCCTGACCAACGACATTGCCCAGCACCTCAAGATCCAGAACCCTCTGCTCTCTGAACTGAGCCTGACTATGGACATATGCCATATACATGTCCTCCTGAACCACAGTGTAAATCCTAGCATGTGCCCTCTGATCTCTGGTAGCAGGAAACCAAGTAGGGAACGGTGCAAACCTCAACTCCTGGATCTCACGAGTAGGTGCTTTGGTATAGTCCTTATGAATCCAGGCTGCTGCGGGAGCTAGAGCTGGTGTGGAGCGAGCAGGTGTGCAAGACTAACGCTGCGTACCAGACCTAGAGGCAGCCTGGGTACGAGCGAGAGTCAACCTCTGGAGAGGCTGCTCCTCCGGCTGAGCCTCTGTCTCCTCCTCCTGTGTCTCTACCTCCTGCTGTGCTGGCTCTCTAACATCTATCTGGACCTGACGTGCTCCAAGCATGATGGTGCTAGGTGGAGATCTGTGCTGCTGCTCAACTTGTAGCACTGCTCGTCTCTAGGCGGCTGTGAGCTCGAATCCAATCCGAAGTGAGCCCGAACGACCACCCACCTCTGTGGCCTCTGCTGCTGCTGCCACTGCTCTAGCAACCTCTGCCTCATGGTCGCTAGCCTTTCTCTTCTTAGCTAGCACCTTCTTCCCCTTGCCCTTCTCTACAGCTGTCACAGGGTCTGTCATCTCCCCCATCACCCCCAGTAGTGCCTCCACTGCCACCTGTCGGACCACTGACGTTCTTGCAACGTGCCATTGCCAAAAACCTCAAACTCACATTGCCCAAAGATGGTGAACTGACACTTGAGAGGCTTGGCCTCAATCCGTACTCGTGGGCTTAGCCCCGAGTTCGACTGACACTGCGAAACTGTCAACCTGTGACTCAACCACTGCAAGAGATGGGATAGTGTAACACCCTAAAATTTGCTTGTTTTTAAATAGTTGAATTTTATTTTATAGTCAATTTTGTGAGCCTCAAAATATAGGAAAAATAATATTTTTTGGGAAATTAAAATTTACTGTAAGATTAGAAATATATTGATGCATACATGCTGCAACATTCATTTTTGTGATGTGTGAAGTTTTGCAAAGAGAATTTATTCAAATTCAAATTTAAAA
>Ga0182004_10004706_pt1 | contig 11040 bp, 13 predicted proteins | sample Sormic07211540_1_FD_120479 | JGI IMG/M metagenome (GOLD analysis project Ga0182004, IMG submission 120479) | Endophyte microbial communities from Sorghum bicolor roots, Mead, Nebraska, USA - 072115-40_1 MetaG | ecosystem: Host-associated > Plants > Roots > Unclassified | place: USA: Nebraska...
GCACCCTTTCTCCCAGTGGTAAAAATATAAATACGATAACTCTGGATAACCTCCCGGGTGAAATGCTCACCGATATCCGTGCGCTTGCGGATCATTTCCTTATTGCGTTCCCAAATATCAACACACCCAAACTCAATTTTTCATGTCACGACCTTCATTCATCTTTGCAAAACCATTGTCGGAATCGAACCGCATTTTGATTTGTTTTGGTACCTCTTTTGCTTAAGGAGGAAGGGAGCAGTTGGAGGCTCCAAGATTGCACGTGGAGTATACCTCAATCTGCGTGACGGGATGAAGAACCGCTACCTCAGCTGCCCCTGAACACATCCCTAACTGAATGGTATAGGAGATGGTTCTACATCAGGGAAGAACCTAGCAGCACCACGTTTTGCGACTTTGGTTATGTGCCAGAGAAGAGAGCCAGCTAGATAGACCGACAAGAGTACACCGGTCAGGTGGAAGAGCTGATGAACCTCATCGACTGGTCACGTCTGGATGGGCATGGCGTGGTCGGCAACTTCCTCAGCTGACGAGTTCTATCGTGCCAGAGGAGAGTCCATGCGGTGTATGAGTATTAGGGAAGCCAGGACTCGACAAGGATGCAGAGAGACAACTTGGAGAAGCCAGAAATCCAATGCAGGATGAACGAGCTGTTCAACCTGGTGGACAACAATTTCGTGCGAAGCGATGACCGTATGCATGCATACAAGTTGGGTCGACCAGCCCTGAAGGTAAAGCTTACCCAACTTGTAATTAATTTTTTTTGGTCATCAATCTCCTCCTGTGACATCTTTTCACCCTCGCCTTGCAGATCGGAGATATTGACCGAGCGTCAGTGCATGTGTTACTGGCGCCTGGCATGGAGCACCCGGCGGGGGTAGACCTGCCCATGGACAATGCTACTCGGTGTTACCAATACACCAGCAGCGACGACGAGGAAAGTCGGCGAGCACCGACCACCAACGATAGGGTCGCCGACAAGAGAACGATTGCTAGAGAGTCATCCCGAGCAAGGGCAGCACCGGCCGAATCAGCACAAGGACCCTGAACTAGACAAGGCTCGGCTTCGGGGGCCCGAGCGCCAAAGCATCGACGACTGCTCCGAGTCATGGATGATGATGAGGAGGAAGAGTAGGCATCCTCGACTCTAGTTCGCAAGCCGCTAGCCGCCCGGAGGTGGTCCTGGCAGAGGGTGGACGAGCCACTGAAGATATGCCCACTATACATGCCCCTGCCGAGTAGCTGCGCCCGGACAAGGCAGAAACAGGGGGACGAGTCCACACAAACCTCTTAACCTGATTAAATCTGCTTATTTAAATTTTGAAAATGTCATATTTCTTCATTAATTGGTGACGTGACGAGGCGTCCAGCCATCTTATCAGTTCGGCGTGTGAAAAGGGGTGCCGTCTGACAGCACAGCCGTTCAACACGCGGACCGATAAAAGGAAATCCATTAATCATTAGAAAATGCACCAAATTTACTACAATAGAAATTGAAAATCGAAACACTGTTCCCGCCGCCGAAACCGCACATTTCCCCAGATGTCGGGAAGTGGAATAGGTTGTTCCTCTGTTATAAAGACCCTAAAGGTGAAATGCTAAAACTTGACCCAGCAGATGCGTACTAGCCTCTTGCCTTCATCTTCCTCGCTCTCTCCAAGTGCACCTGATCCAGTTCGAGTTTTCTTGCGCGAAATGGCCAAAAGCGACTCCAAGAAGAGGGCCGAGATGATGGCAAAGGAATGGAAGAAATCCCGGTGCACCGCTAGGTCCCTCAATGACCTTGTCGAGACGGGGTTGCTGCACAACCAAGAGCTTGGCGGTTGGAGCACACCGGAGGGAGAAAGCTACCCAGAACCCCGAGCCGGTGAGATCGTTATATTTGAAGATTTCTTCAAGAGGGGCTTTGGGGTGCTGGTGCATCCATTTCTTCAGGGCCTTCTTCTCTACTATGAGATTGGGATTTGCTATCTACACCCAAACTTAATTTTTCTTGTCACAACTTTCATTCATCTTTGTGAAGCCTTTGTCGGTATCGAACCACATTTTGATTTGTTTTTGTACCTCTTTTGCTTAAGGAGGAAGGGAGCAGTTGGAGGCTCCAAGATTGCAGGTGGAGTATACCTCAATCTGCATGACGTGATGAAGAACCGCTACCTCAGCTGCCCCTGGAACACATCCCTGACTAAATGGTACAGGAGATGGTTCTACATAAGGGAAGAACCTGGCAGCGCCACATTTTGTGACATTGGTTATGTGCTAGAGAAGAGAGCCAGCTAGACAGACCGACCAGAGTACACCGGCCAAGTGGAAGAGCTGATGAACCTCATCGACTGGTCGCGTCTAGATGGGCCTGGCATGGTCGGCAACTTCCTCAGCCGATGAGTTCTGTCGTGCCAGAGGAGAGTCCATGCGGTGTATGAGTATTAGGGAAGCCAAGACTCGACAAGGGTGCATAGAGACAACCCGGAGAAGCTAGAAATCCAACGCAGGATCAACGAGCTGTTCAACCTGGCGGACAACAATTTCGTGCGAAGCGATGACCGTATGCATGTATACAAGTTGGGTCGACTAGCTCTGAAGGTAAAGCTTACCCAACTTGTAATTAATTTTCTTTGGTTGTCAATCTCCTCCTCTGACATCTTTTCACCCTCCCCTTGCAGATTGGAGATACTGACTGAGCGTCAGTGTATGTGTCACTGGCGCCTGGCATGGAACACCCGACGAGGGTAGACCCACCCATGGACAACGCTACTCGGTGTTACCTATACACCAGCAGCGACGATGAGGAAAGTCGGCCAGCACCGACCACCAACGACAGGATCGCTGGCAAGAGACCGATGGCTAGAGAGCCATCCCAAGCTGGGGCAGCACCGGCCGAATTAGCATAAGGACCCTCAACTGCACAAGGCTCGGCTTCAGGGGCCCAGGCGTAGAAGCGTCGATGACTGCTCCGAGTCATTGATGATGACGACGAGGAAGAGGAGGCGGCCCCAACTCTGGTCCGCAAGCCGCGTAGCCGCCCAGAGGTGGTCCTGGCAGAGGGTGGACGGGCCACTGAAGATATGCCCACTGTACACGCCCCTACAGAGCAGGCACGCCTGGACAAGGCAGAAACAGGGGCGGCGGCTGGTCGCGCTAGGCACAGAGTCTTCTCGATGTCGCACAGGAGCTCCAATCTGTAGGTAAAGATAAAAACAACTACATTTTTTATGATTTTAAAAGTCCGGTACTTTATGATTTGATGGAATTTGTAGTGGCGCCTCGGATGGTGACCCCAGCACTGCTTTGGGCTCAGGGCCTTCTGAGCCGACCACCATGGCGCAGACCACCGCAGGCCAAACTGCCCTAGAGCAGCCTACTGCTCAGCCTACAACTGCCCCCACCGTCGAAGAAGTTGGTGCGAACACTCTAACCCGGGGAGGAGACCAATGCGGCAGTCATGACCTAGGAGGAGGGCGCGACAACTACTCCCCCACCGAGCAGTGGAGCGGGAGAGGAGATCAGAGCCCCATCACCTACTCGGGTGGAAGAGCCGCCCGTCAAAGCTTGAGCATCAGAGGGGACGCCCGACCTTGGGAAAAGGCCGATGACATCCTCGGCTATGGTAGGGAGGGGCACCTAGGGCGAGGAGGCCCAGGCGGGCTTTGATGATGAAGTGGAGGAGATCCAGGGGCGCCCCCACGATGGGCGCCAACATATTTATGTCTGGCGTCAGCGTGGGGACCACTGGACTGGTCACGAGGAGATTGCCGAAGTCAAAGAGGCGGAGAGAGTGGATCGAGCCGCCAAGCAACTTGTTAATGAAGTTAAGGTAAGCGACCTCCCAACTTTTGAAAAATAGATAGTTTCATCGGAACTTTGTCACACGTTTATATGTGTTTGTAATCTGTAGGACGCAATGAAAATGGTGAAATATCGTAAAAGTTGTTTCGACCAGATTGAAGGGATTGTGGCCGAGAACAAAACCCTGACATCAGAGGTGGACCGCCTTCGGTTAGAGGCCGAGAAGGAGGCCATGGAGAGGACTACTCAGGAGGAGTGAATGCTAGACCTATCTTGGCAGCTAGCCGATAAGGATTGCGAGAGAAAGAGTAAGGTTGGGTGTTGGCGCCAGCCGTGATGCACAGTGTGTTTGGTTCTTTTGGTATAACAGTTGCTGCTGCAGGTCTAGAGGAAGAAATGGAGCACCTCCGGAAGGAGAAGTACCAGCTCGACCAGGAGTACGCTCGCATACTGGAGAGCTGAAGATGAGGAACCGGGAGCTAACTAGTAAGATTAGGTTTGACAAGATGAGTGAAAACTCTTTTATTTTTGTAGCCCGGTATTGACTTCCCTTGTTTTAACCTTGTCATAGTGCTCAAGGCTAACAAGAAGAAGCATCTTGAAGACCTGGTGAAATACCGGGACTTGTGGAAGAGCAATTGTCTCCAGATCTAGAAGGGAGTGGCCCCGGTGCTAGATCTCATCAGTCCTGAGCAGCACGCGTGGGGTTGGCTTCAGCAGTTCGTGAAGGACGCTGGGGAGTATGCCAGAGCCCATGTCCTGAGTATGGTACATGCTCACTACCCCCTGATTGACCTATCCCGCTTGGAGGGAGGGTACCCCAAGGAGGTTGGTCCAAGGGAGGCGGATGACCTTCGTGTCAGTCTGCTAGACTTGTCGTTGACAGTGATCGGCAACATCAACCTCTGCGGGACGTCTATTCCCCCTAATCAATCGGGTTCAGAGAGGTCGACTAGGGAGTGGTCAGAGGCGTCTGCTGTAGGGGATGGGTGATTAGCACCTGCAGTCTCGACTAGCCAGGCATCGGTGGCCCCGACCTCTTCGATGGCACCAGAAGCTCGTGTCAGCGAGCAGCCCGAGCAGCAAGCCCTAGTTTAGTCTGTAGGTTTAGTAAGAACCGCCTAGAGGGGCTTTTATTGTAAATTTTGCTTGGAAAGTTTGTAATAAAGCTTATATTTGTAAACCATGGTTTTGAGCACTCTAAAAAATTTATGAGAGTGATGTATCACTAAATGGAGGTTGTCGAGTACCCTGTTTGATTTCGTTGCATGGTATGTCGGAAACAGAGAAAATCATTCTTGTTGAATGGTCCGCATATAATGAGGTATAGAGCAAAAAACTAAAACTTGTTATTATTCATAAGGAAAAAGATACAAATAGGGTGTACTGCTTCTAGGCGTAAAACCATCATAGTTTATCTATGTGCCAAGAGTTAGGCAGACATGTTCCGTCCGGGTAAGTCAGTCTGTAAGAGGTGGGACGTGTGACCTCTGCGACCACGAAGGGTCCCTCCCAGGGCGTGGATAGTTTGTGCATCCCTTCCTGGCTTGTCTTCCACTCCAGCACTAGATCACCAACCACGAAAGAACGATCTTTGACATTCCTATTGTAATATCACCGCATAGCTCGGAGGTACTTTACTGTTCGGAGGCAGGAGTCTAACCGTTTTTCCTCTGTGCAATTGATTTCAAGTTCTGTGGAGTAGTCTGCTAAAGACTGGTCAAAATGCTCGACTCTTGGAGATCCAAACATTATGTCAAAGGGGAGTACCGCCTCAGCCCCATACACCATGAAATAGGGGGATACACCAGTATTCCGACTAGGCTGTGTTCGGAGGCCCTAGACCACGGCTGGCAATTCTTTCGTCCACCTTCTCGGTGCTTTGTCATTTTCCTTGTACAACCTCTTTTTTAAAGTGTATATGATCACACCATTGGCTCGCTTGACTTGTCCATTGGCTTGAGGATGAGCTACCGACACGTACTTTACAACTATGCCTCTGTCATCGCAGAAGTCCCTCAATGCAGTGCCGGTGAACTGAGTGCCCAAATCGGTGATTATACTATTAGGAATCCCGAACCGATGTATGATTTGATTGCGGAATTCTAAAGCCTTTTCTGAAGTTGCTTTAATCAGTGGCATGTACTTGATCCACTTAGAGAACTTGTCGACCAGTATGAATATTAACTTGAAATTACTGGGAGCAGGTTTGAATGGCCCAATCATATCTAGGCCCTAGTAGGCAAATGGCCATGATGACGGTATTGTCTGGATTTCGTGGGCCAGAATGTGAGACCTCTTGGCAAAGAACTGATGTCGAGGATGTCAATAGGGGGTATCCCACCTGACGCTTACAACAAGAGGGTTCCTGAACAAGTCGAGGCTCCAACTCGACGTTCTGATGTAGAGACGTGATCGCCAGGGCCCGGTGTCATTCGTGGCCTCGAACACGGAAATAGGGTCTTATGAATCAATAGGGGCTCGATTGCCAGCGACCGTCGAATACGGAAGTTGCTCGAGCGAGCCGACGGGCCTCGAGCGCAAAGGCGTCCCCCACCGCCTGTCGCGGGTATGGAAGTCAGGGCATTTAATGAGACTGCCATGCTCCCACCTAACCCGACAGTCACGGGAAGCGTGATAGGGGAACAAGCACCCGTCAAATCTCCACCTTTTTCCAGCTTTATCCCCAAGGATGGATGAAGGTATGATTTGATACAGTATAGCAGATGTGATATCCCATCGCGGCACCCCTCGAGACGTAGGAAGTCAGCGCTCCCACACAGCAAAGCCGCTTGTGCCGCCCGACCCTCGAGTAGACATGTTCCTTCCCAGAAAAGGATCAAGCGATGGAAGTCAGCGCTTCAACCACCCCAGAGGTGACTACTGCCGCGACGTACAAGCGTGCTCACGCCTAAGCCATTACGAGATGATGTACAGGAGTTGAATTCAGGAAACGTACACACCATCATCACCAAAGTACCCCGTTACAAGACGGCTCGAGGCCACGCCGGTACGGAAGCCTCGAGTAGGCTAGCACCATACCCCTATCGAGGCTTATTCTAATGCCTACACCCTGTAACCTAGGTATCCCCTTGGAACTATAAAAGGGGACATTGAGGACAATATACACATCCAAGGCACAACCCCTAGAACACAACTCACACCACCACCACCTAGAACTTAGCGCTCATAGCCACATACGCTTATATTCACCACTGTACAAGCACTTAGGTGCAAGATAATACAAAGTCTCCCCCCCACTGGACATAAGGCCTTCTTTTGCTTGAACCAGGATAAATCTTTGTGTCATTCTTGTATCACCATCTGGAAAAGGGAGCACACACACAAATTTACTCGTTGGTGTCACCCCCCGGGGTCAAAACTCCAGCAGTTGGCGTGCCAGGTAGGGGTCTTGCGTGTTACCACCGATTTCCCATCTCTTTCCAGATGGCCACTCACGTCTCGCCGATCCCACGCTCCACGGTGATTTGGTTTGGGAGCCTTGTGTTCATGTCTACCGGCTTCGGCTATGACATGATCCTACTCTCAATCAAAGGACCTGGAGGAGCTCATGTCATGCCCAGACGATCAAAGGCCCCGAGACGGCCTCGCCACCACGCTTCCCCACCCAAGAGGAGGCATGGCCAGCATCGCCACTGCCCCACCGCCGTTCCACGACCATCGCCTCATGCGGAACAGGCAACGGTGGAGGAGCCGATAGCTCCATGTGCTGAGAGCACCGTCACGATGGCCAGATGTCAGAATGGCCGCGTGGCAGCGTCAGGCGGCAGGGTACCCCGCCCAGCATTGCTACCATCTACACTGCTACCACATGGTTTGTTCACCACAAGATGGATGCTCTCGTTCGGCTTGGACAACGCCGCGATGTGACTCGCCAGGGCAATACACTCGGGCGCCGGGACGCGCGTGGAGCGACCACTGGTACCCCCGCGCGACACAGAGACACGGCGGCAGGCTCAACAAGTAGCTAAGCAATCAGGAATTCCCAAGTATGCGGGCTTCGACACCTAGGACCCGGGCGATACACCATCACCACGCTCAGACAGCAGTTGGTGGAGGAGGGGCGCGGATGTTTCTACACCACCGAGCCAGACCCTGACTCCGAGTCTGATAACTACGACCCTACCAGGGAATGCTTCAACATTGATGGGGCCGTGGCCACTACAGACGACCATTATCGGTGCCCGAGCTCCCACTGTAGGGGGACATCCCAGGACGCCTTTGAACCATGGGCAGGCAGACCCACCACGAGCAACTTGCGCAGCTGCGATAGCTGAAAGCCAAGCTAGACGAGGATCACGAGCGCCTTAGCCAGCTCGAGTGGGCCCTCGAGCGAGACCAATCGCATCCGCACGGCGGGGGCGCGCGCAGTCGTGCTCGAGACATGTACCGGTAGATTGTCGAGGACGAAGAGGCTGAGCCACTCGTTAGCCGCTTCCCTTGAGCTGGTCAGAACATCATAGCAGCAACCATGCTACTATGTAACATGCCCGAGCCCTCGAACTCCCTAGCGTGATGCATCCGAGACAAGGTGCAGGGTCTGCCCCACGTTGTTGTAGCTCAGCAAGCTGAGAGCTCAGCCTCTCGACGTCGAGGGGCATCCACAGAGAACCCCATCGAGCCGGCCCGAAACGAGAGAGAGGTATCTATCTATCATGAGCCGCCGCCTTGAGGCAAGAAAATGGTGCCCGTCCAGGAGCGCCTCGTCGACAGTCGAGGACAGCACGACGCTCGACATGACATCAATAATCATCGGCGGTGTAGACACGAGGACGCCGAGGAGTGGGGCTACAGCGCTCACCGCGGCGGATGTTATGACAGCGATGAGGACCGATTGGCTCTAGAGCCGGTGGGCCCTCGAGTCTTGAGCAGGGCAATCCGTAGCACGTTGTTGCCAAGCTCGTTTCGACCCTCGACCAGCACCGCCAAATACAATGGCGAAACCAAGCCAGAACTGTGGCTGATAGATTTTTGACTGGCATGCCAGTTGGGAGGCTCTAGAGGAGACGATCGAGCCATCATCCAATAGCTACCACTCTTTCTCTCCAACACCGCTCGCAGGTGGCTCCAGGAGCTCCCCGCCAACCAAATCCACGATTGGACCGACCTGGTCCAGGTGTTTGAAGGGAACTTCAAGGGGACTTACATCCACCCAGGCAATTCATGGGATCTTAGCAAGTGCAAGCAGAAATCTGGAGAATCTCTCGGAGAGTATGCTTGACGCTTCTCCAAGCAGCGCACTGAGCTCCCGCACATCCCCGACCACGACGTCATTCTGGCCTTTGTCTCAAGCACCACGTGTAAGGATTTGGTGCGAGAGTTAGGCCGAAATTGTCCGCAGACCGTTGACGAGCTAGTGTGGAGGCGGTCGGCGCTTTCTTCAACCACGAGAACGGCAAGGGGAAGGCGCCAGCGGACGACGACGAGGGCCCTAGCAGGGGCTTAAAATAACAAGAAGAAGAAGAAGACACGGCAGATCAAGCGGGAGGCCCTCGACGATGAGTTCATCACCGCCGTCGAGCGCAAGAAGCCTCGAGGCCCCCCAGAAGGGGCCGTCTTCGACAAGATGCTCAAGGAGCCCTGCCCTTATCACAAGGGAGGGGCTAATCACAAGCTCGAGGACTGCTGCATGCTGAAAAAGTACTTCAATAGCCTAAGGCTGAAGAAGGATGACCAGAGGAAGGACAAGAGTGACGACAAGGGTGAAAATAAAGACGATGAGGGGTTCCCCGCCGTCCATGATTGTTACATGATCTACGGCAGACCCTCGACGCAACTCACCTTGATACAGCATAAGAGGGAGCACCATGAGGTCTTTGCAACAAGGATGGCAATGCCACAGTATCTCAACTAGTCGAGCACCCCCATCACCTTTGACCGCGACGACCACCCCGACAAGGTAGTCACTCCTGGCGTCTACCCGCTCGTCGTCGACCCTATCATCATCAACACACGGCTCTCGAAGGTATTGATGGACGGCGGCAGCAGCCTCAACATCATCTACCGTCAGCTCCTCTTACGAGCACACGTATGAGTGCGACATCGAGTGTGTCGAATATGGGGAGGCGATCGAGAGCTCCGTCGAGCTCGCCTTAAAGCTTGAGGCCCTCGTCACTGAGGCTCTAGAGCCCAAGCACCTTGCAGGAAGCTTCGAGCCAGTAGAGGGCATGAAGAAAATCCCGCTCGACCCCAACGGCTCTGACGACAAGGTGTTGATGATCAGCGCCGACCTCAACGCCAAATAGGAAGCCGTGATCATCGACATTCTCCGTGCAAATGCCGACATGTTTGCATGGAGTCCCTCAGACATGCCTAGCATACCGAGGGAAGTCGCCAAGCAGTCCTTGGAGATTCAAGCTGATTCCAAGCCAGTGAAGCAACGCTTGTGCTACATCGACGAGGAGAATAGCAAGATCATTAGCGAAGAAGTCCACAAGCTTTTGATGGCCGGATTCATCAAGGAGGTCCATCATCCTAACTGGTTAGCAAATCCTATGTTAGTTAAGAAAAAGAATGCGAAAATGAGGATGTGTGTGGATTACACCAGTTTAAATAAAGCATGTGCAAAAGTTCCCTTTCCTTTGCCACGCATTGATCAAATTGTTGATTCTACCGTGGGATGTGAGACCCTTTCGTTCCTCGATGCTTATTCTGGTTAACATCAAATAAAAATGAAAGAGTCCAACCAGCTCGCCACCTCTTTCATCACTCTTTTTGGAATGTACTACTACGTGACCATGCTCTTTGGGCTTCGAAACGCTGGGGCGACGTACCAGCGATGCATGCTCCATGTTTTTGGAGAACATATAGGGTCGACGGTCGAGGCATACGTCGATGACATCGTCATCAAGTCAAAGAGACAGGGCGACCTGATTCAAGTCCTCGAGATCGCCTTTGGCTGTTTGCGCGCAAATAAAATCAAGCAAAACCCCAAGAAATGTGTCTTTGGCCTGCCTTGAGGCATGCTTTTAGGGTACATAGTCTCCAAGAACGGCATCGAGGCTGTAACAGAACCGACCAAATTATAAGAGATTAAGCCTAATAGTGACCATTTGCAAAGTCAAACCATCGAGCTTAAGCCCATATAATCCCGGTAGTCCGTGAAATCTTGAAGGATTTCAAACCACATATCATACATACAGCCAAGATCGTAATAAGTTTAGCGGTCGCCATCCACAAATACATCCAGATTACAACATTCTTAAAATACATCGGAGTTCTTAAAGTTATTAC
>Ga0182004_10004707_pt1 | contig 11039 bp, 11 predicted proteins | sample Sormic07211540_1_FD_120479 | JGI IMG/M metagenome (GOLD analysis project Ga0182004, IMG submission 120479) | Endophyte microbial communities from Sorghum bicolor roots, Mead, Nebraska, USA - 072115-40_1 MetaG | ecosystem: Host-associated > Plants > Roots > Unclassified | place: USA: Nebraska...
CCGCCGCCGTCCGCAGGAAACCCTTCTCCTCACCACCACCACCATCACCATCGCCGGGAGGATGGTGCCAGCAGCCGGGCTCTGGCGGCGGGTGCGGAGGGCTCCAACGCTGACGCCGGGCGTCACACCACCACCACCACCACTCTGATGAATCCTGCGCCGCCCGTCGTCGCGGAGCTCTGCTGGGTCCCGGACCCTTACCTGATGGTGCAGCAGCTCCGGGAGTTCGAGTCCCTGAACGCCGACGAGCTGGTGGCGCTCAGGGTGCAGCTGCAGGAGTACGCGGAGGAGATCCACAGGAGCAGCAGCAGGGGCGACGGCATCAACGCCGGGACCGGGATGAACATCAACTGGCTCCTCGATCTCCCGCCCAACGTCAGGGACGTCGTCATCTTGGCCAGGGACGTCATCGAGTCTTTCATCGCCATCTCCACTGCTAGCGCACCACCAGCGGATTAAGCAGCTCTGTCTGCTGCAGCTGTATAGTCATATATGGATATAGGTAGATTTGCAGGTTACGATGTGGGTCTGGTATAAATAAATTTATTATGAGGGTACTGTTGTTTCTGAATTCGTGATCGAGTTGTGAATTCAATCTACTACTACATCTGTTTTCGTTCCAAAATAGTTTTATTTATCTTTAAGTCAAATTTATGTAAACTTCGACAAAGTTTGTACAAGATACATTACTAATATGTACTATATTGCCAAACAGGTACACTGTCAAGACAAACTTTTATGGTAGATTTAATAAGGCCCCTTTGGAATCTATGAAAATTTCCATGTCATGTGTTTTTAATGCGAAAATGAATCTATTCTTGTGAAATTCATGTATGATTGAAATTCCTTCGTTTCCCTAAAATTATTTGATGTTGTATATGTTACTGCATTTTTTTAATAATCTTAGTCAAAGTTAGCGAAACATGACTTAGAATAAAACTACGACAATTTACATTTTGTAATTGAGGAAGGAGCAACCATGGCCGTTTCCTATTAATCGATTAGAGTTTAATGTTTTCTAGTGTTGGCACATGAGCTATTGTGCACCTTTGGTATGTTGTATTCCCTCTCCAAAAAGAATGTAAGTTTCGCTTTTTGAGAACTCAATCGATCTTAAGTTTGACAACTACTTTTATATTTCTAAATAGATTTATTATAAAAAATATACTCTTTAATTAATCTAGTAGTTCTTGTTATAATACTTTCATTTGATCAAATTTAAGATTGATTAACTTCTTAGAGAGCGAGAATTACATTTTTTAGGGATAGAAGATGTAGAACCGGTTCATCCCATGTGCGTGGATAGGGAGCCTGACCAAATCTAGCATTGAACTAAACACTACTCCCTCAGTCCCTCCGTATTAAAAGAACTACACATCTCTTTTTTTTTTATTACATTTGCAGAAAAAACTATCAATATTTGTATCAAATAACATTTGTATATGAAAATATATTTAACTGTTAACCTAATGCTACTTATGTATCATAAATATTAGTATATGTCTGATCGAAGTTAAATAAAAGGTTGACTGGTGCCAAAGGTGTGAGACTATCACGAACACGTCCAACTCCATGTCACACATTTTTTTAGAATCAAACTCCATGTCACAAACATTTTTTAGAATCAAACGTATCCAACATTGCTCCTGGACTGTAAGAAATAAATACACTGCTTCAAACAATTACTCATCCCAACTTCAAGACCAAATTTGGGCGCGGAAATCAGCACCTTCGTTTCAGACTGATTTGGCAGGGAATTCATTATTTTTTTACAAAAAATAAGGGAATTAATTACTTTGCTAACCAACGTTAAACTAATTACTTTGGAATGCACAAGCGGAACAAATTTCTTAGGCATAATAAAGCCAAACAGTGGCCTCCAACCAAATGGGGCCAAAAAATGTTGGAAAGGGCCAAATATTGATCTGGTCAATTAGGATTAGGGTAAGAACCAAGCATAAATAGAACCTCCAACCTGTGGTCCTCACCCAACATTTTTTTTGAAACGGCATCACCGAACATTTTGGGTACTGCCTATTGAAAATTCTTACAATTTAACAGAAAACCATTCAACGGTTGAAAACATAATTCATCAATCAGTTTAACAGCAAATTCTGATCACAGGACTAACTCCAAACAAGAAATTGCAGTACGAATCTAATCTAACTGATGCAACGAGAGCAGAACAGAAGTTTGCTCATTTGACAGAAAACCAACAGACAGAAAACAAGCTTAGCTTCAACATAGTTCCAACTTCCAGGTTGGACTGGATGATGGATTCGCTACCTTAGTCGACATTCATTGCACCAGAGTGGTGGTAGTTGTCAAGGTCCTTGTCCAATTGTTCGGCTGATTTCTCCACATTACCCTTGCGCACATAGCCACGTCCACGGACCTGACCAAAGCTACTACGGCCACGGCCGCGTCCGCGGCCACGCACTTGCCCTCGCCCTCTTTGAGCAAAACCACCACGCCCTTGTCCTCCTCTTTGAACAAAACCTCCACGCTTCCACCTGGACATAGCACAATGATTACTAGTTTGAATGGCTATTTCCGTAACATTTTTACAAGTTATAGGAGGAAAGCTGTTCTATTTGTGTAGTGATTAGCCTAGAAAATATTAGCCATGAGAACATACCCAGGAAGCGAACTAGATGGGCCAGATGCACCTAGTCCAAACCCACTTCCACCAGGCCTGAAAAGAAACACATGTCAGGAATAAAATGAAGAAAGTTGCTACATGGCTGATAAATCCAACAGTGAAGGCAGTGCCAAAGAAGAGCCATACATCATAACAACTTCTCTCTGCCCTCTTCCGCTTGCACCAGGAACAACACTAATTCGGGGTGCGGCAGCAGATGATAGACCCAAATCAGCTCCTATTACTTCAATCTTCATTGCCTTCCCATCAAGGCGCACATTATTATATCTCTTCAGTGCTGCAAGAGCTTCACTTCTCCTGGTGAATATCACCTCAGCCGAACCCTGTTCGACAATATCCATGAACAAACAAGAGAGTAAATTTAGTACAGATAGCACTTTCTGTTAAGCAATCACAATCACAATGCCAATATATCATAATTATCGTTTGACAATCTAAAGTTCACAACTTCCAATCTGAAATATGGCATTTGGGTTTTCCAGATTTCAAATCATAGTCACAGGGATAAAGGCCGATTGGTTGAAGCCACATTCCATGAACCTGGGAAATTGTCCCCATTCAAGGACCAGGGCCGAACAGGGTCGCTGTCCCATTGTCCCATTGAGTCAAGAATATATCACAAGACAAATATGATCTGTATTGACGAACATGTGAGAGAAGAGAAGGGGGAACGGAGGTTGCTGTGATCAAGATGCTGGAGCTGGAGGCAGAGGGCTATTCTCCATGAGCATCAGATAGGACCATCAGTGTGGGTTATGTTTCAGCAGATAGACAACAAATTAGCAGGTCTCCAACAAAACAGATAGCACAGAAGGGAAGAGGAGGCCAGGGCAATTGAATTTGCTAGTCATGGTGAATGGTCAGAGGTGACCGATTTGAGACTGGCAGTGCTAGTTTGTTTGAGAGACGAAAGAGAAGACGAGGCCAAAGGGGGCAAGGCTGTGTGTTGTGTGTTGGCAAGAGACTGAGGCTTAGGGTTATGATGGCAGGCTGTATGGGCCAGCACATAGCAGTCCATTTAAATATTTCTCCCTTTCCTCAAGTTTATTGGAATGCAATATCTCATCCACCAATCAAGATTAGTTGGAGTCACTCGGTCTTCAACCCTCGTTTTTTAGACAGCCATGAACCACTTCTCTCAATCGCTGAATTGCGGCCCAATCAACCCAGATTTTTAGCGACTGTGTCAAACCTTTTTTAGTTTTGGCAATCAATAGATCATATAGGTTAACATGAGGTTTATGTTACTAGATTCACCATGGATAACGCTTTTACTAATTGACTTGAATATTTCAGTTTCTTCTGCAGATTTAGTGAATTTTCCATTCACAGATCCACAGCATTTACATCTACACGCACAGATATTTACTTATGGAGCTCTTATGTGGGTTATAATTCTCTTATGCTACTGGATCAATGGAACCTCAAGGTACAATATTCTGTGCTCAAATACAAACAAGGATCATAAATATTTTCTTGTATGAAATATACTGTTCAGAAGAATGTTTTATTGGAGAGATCAAGGGTTCTTATTAGAAAGGCAGGTGTACTGCGTTCATCTGGTATGTAAAACATAAGCAGTTGCCTCGAGTCTTTATCAAAAGCTGTATTGTTCTAGTGGTCGGTTTGAATCACTTGATGCAGTTTCTACTGTATCCAGAAAAGAATATTTACGATTAATGTTTTTTCATCAAATCAGCAAAACATCACTTCAGATTTATCTCAAAGACATTCAACTGTGATCCATCACAGGGATATCAAACACAGGGATATTCTAAGCTTCAAAATATATAAATTTCTATTTGAAATAACAGATATCACTAGCCCAAGTCCCATTTTGTAGACAGTGTCAATATCCTAATGCACTTAAATTTGGGATTAGAGGGTGTTTTATTGGAGAGATCAAGGGTTCTTATTAGAAAGGCAGGTGTACTTCGTTCATCTGGTATGGATGGAAAACATAAGCAGTTGAATCGAGTCTTTATCAAAAGCCGTATCGTTACTAGTGGTGGGTTTGAATCACTTGATGCAGTTTCTAATATATCCAGAAAAGAATATTAACGATTAATGTTTGTTCATTAAATCAGCAAAACATCACTTCAGATTTATCTCAAAGAATTTCAACTGCAATCAATCATAGGGATATTCTAAGCTTCAAAATATATAACTTTATATTTGAAATAACAGATATCACCAGTCCAAGTCCCATTTTGTAGACAGTGTCAATATCCTAATGCACTTAAATTTGGGGTTAGAGGGAGTAAGATATATATAACAGAAACATCTGAATACTTTGTACGTTTTGGGCAGATAGAGGTGAAATTAAATAAACTGAGAATTACTGGTGTCCTTACTAACATTACAAATGCATGTTCCAATTTGATATTCTTTAAAAATACATTACTTTTCTTCAATGCACAGGAGTAGTTTTACTTTATCCGCAGGTGGATGGAGGCAGAGAGGGATGCATGTCCTCACTCCTGGCAATATGCCAGAAAAAAGAAGGCACAATCATAAAGTAAACAAATAAAAACAGCTAAAATTTATAAAAGGAAAAACTTGCAGGAACTCTGGACAAACAAAGGAACCAATGGAGCATTTTGAATGACTAGTATGGTGCATCAGACTAAATTTAAGTAGGTTATAAGTACCACATATCCATCCCACCAAACTTCATTACAATCAATCAAACTAATATCCAAACCCTAAACATTCAAGTAGCATTCCAGTACACATATTAAGGCAAAGAGGCTTGTGTTTGCAACACAATATGAGAAAATAACCAAGCATGAATATTTAAAACTCCAGATAAATTGTCAAAATTATCATCTGTGTTTCCTATTTTCTCCACTTCAGTCAGTTAATATACAGCATCTTGCTTTTTTTCTCTATTTTCCTATGTCAATATGCCAAAAGTACAACACCAAAGATATGTCTAGGCGCTAGTCAGAGGCTGCCTGCCTTGTGCCTAGTAATTTTTGAAACATGGGTCAAAATTATCATAAAACTACATATTTAAATTTGAATATAGAAGTAAAGATTCAAAGTGTCAGTTTCAAGAGCTTCATATTAAAAAATTGCATCATAGAACTACATGTTTGGTGTGTAAGGTATGGCACGACTAAAAATTCCACCACCCAGCAAAAGTATGTATTTATGTGATACATTTTTTCTCAAACAACGCAGGAGAGCTGAGTGTCATTTCATTAAGAGATAAAAGAAATAAAGAGACAGGCCAGTCAGCCTACTCTCAAACTACCATATGGATTATAGACACCCCCACAAACATAAAAATATGACCAATGCCAGCAATCATATAAGAGCTCAATTGTCTAGGATGTGTGACCTCAGGCGTATTTATATGATATATTGCACACCTGAGTCTGTAGTTTTGTGGTACTATTTCATAAATACGTAGTTTTGTAATTCTTCGATATGCTAAATACAGTTTTGTGATATACAACTTCTTGATTTTGTAGGTTTGCTAACTTTACACACTTTTTAATTTAATTACAAAACACTCCATTGCGTTATAGAAAAAAAACAACCAAGGTTTAGTGAGACTCACAGTTGGGTGTCTGTAACTGTCGTAATGAACAGCACAGTGCTTCAAATGACCCATTTCTGAAAAAAGCTCCTGAGGCAATATTGTGGATAGACAAAGATCAGCTTCAGGAATCCCAAATATGAATGGAACTGTCAGATGTTGTATTACAAAGATGAACATCCAGCTACCTGTATATCTTCCCTTGTCACTCCATAGTGCAAGTTTGAAATGTACAGCTTTGTACCAGATTCTATCCCAGAAAGCCCAGCTGCCACCATGCTATCCTCAAAGAGATCATGTCTCCACACAAAATCCTTTGCTTTATTGAATGACTGTGATATTCCATATCATGCATGTCCATGTTGTGATAACCAAGTATTAGCATAAAATCACAAAACTCATGAATCCATGGTACTTGATGAAGCAACTAGCATCAGCAAAATCATAAAACCCTATACCATTGCACACAATGGTGCTATTTGTGTATACATCAAAGGCCTTATCCACAGCATGCTGACAACGAGTAGAGACAATGTTTTCAGTTTGAACTTTGAAGCGTTAGCCAGCATAAACCAACATATGCCTCACCACCCAACATACTCGGCAGAAAAGGGACATGTCCCTGGTAATTCGAAATGAGAAAGCCATTGGATCCTCTTCGAAGCTCCACAGTTAAATGGTCACAGATATGGTCTCAATGGAATGGTTGGGCTGTCCCAGTTTAATAAGTTTATAGCCACTTCTTGTCAGGTACCTACTACAATTTGGATTCTTGAAGGTAACAGAAAAACAGTTATAGTTTTGTGCTTGCCTTGGCAATAGCAAATGATGAGGACCGAGTATTAACACCAAGTGGCCTTCGCGAAGGCACCCCTAGTCCCCTTCCACGGAAGGTGCCAGTACCACGCCCACGCCATGAACCACGAGCCAATCTTTGGCCATCACCTCTGCCTCGGCCTCCTTGTCCCCTGCCCCTTCCCCTTCCCCTCCCATTTCTGCTCTTAATCAAATCATCCAGTGGAACATCCAGAGATGTAGCCATTCAAGACAAAAATAGAGGCTAAAAAGTTAGGAACAAAACCCTGCACAACAGAAAACAAACAATTTCAGCATCTTGATTGTTCAGATGAACACATTATACCAAGCAAGCACACATGCACAGAACAAAGATAATCGCAGCCTTAAGCTTTCCTTCCAGTTTTCACTTATTTGGTATGGTCAAGAGTTAACATTATATCAAAAAGTTAGCATCTAATCATTTTGCAGTTTAAAGAAAGGCCCAACCTTGGACCTTATATGATCAGGATACATCGTTAGTTGTTTCCTTATTCTTCCACACTTATCAATTATCATCATATGTTTCTGATAAACATGTCTCTGACTTTCCGCACATAAACAATTTAGTGAGATGATCCTAAGCTTCCAATTTACAGTTTATAAAGTACGGCATCACCTAAAAGAGCTCAGTAATTTTTAAAAAAATCATAGTATCAGGCACCAGCAAAGCATAGAAACAAAAAGTCAGCCTTATTACAATAACCTTTCCATGCCTCTATGTTACCTACGTTATGTTCTCTTATTATTAGAACACAGGAACAAACCAAAGACACTCCAAACAAAGAATTTGCACAATGCAACAGCTACCACATTGATATAGGGACAAAATTATCCCCACGTCATAAGCTAAACTCGGATAATACAAGCTAAAGGAGCCTATCACTCTTTTGATCTGTAGCACTAACACATGTTTTCTAATAGTTAGACAGTTATGGCCTACACCCTAACATCTTTCTTTCTCCTATTGATGAAATAATATGCAGCTCTCCTGTGTTTATGAGAAAAAGGGAGCTAGTCACAGTAAGCAGGGTGGCATTATGAAATGAGATAGCTACTAGCCAGCAATGCCAGGCATTCATAACACCTAAGCTTTGAAGCCTTAATATGGAGCACAAGAACCAAGACCACACTGCAATTAACACAAATGCAACCGACATTAAAAAGAAACACCGTGATAAGCAGCTACTCCCTCCATACCCATAAAGAAAGTCGTTTTGGACAAGGTTTGGGTCAAACATTGGGAATATAAACATGAATAACTTTTAAGTTACTGAGTTTGAAAATGTGAAAAACATATAAATAGATTTGTCTCGAAAAATACTTTCATAAAAATATACATATACCACTTTTTGATAAATATTTATTTTCATAAAAAACAAGGAGTCAATGTTATTCAAAAAAACAAGGAGCTAAAGTTAGGCTTTGGAGACGTGTCGTTGTCCTAAACGACTTTCTTTATGGTACCGGAGGGAGTATTTGATAAGCTAACCAAGCGTGCTTGGCAGATACACTTCTACTGGTGAAGTGTGAAATGTCTGGCACATTCCCTTTGACTGCCGCCAAAATATAACGGGTTTTGAACTTTACTATAGGACTCGACTTGAAAATACTAACAAATACATGTATTTTGATGTTGAAATGTTTTTTTTTTCTGCAGCACTTGACAGTAAAACAAGTTTGAATAAAACTGAAGTTAGTAAATTTGAACTGGAACTAGTTCCTTGTGTGAAACGTTGTGCACTCCTACGTACGTGACAAAAATAAAATACGCAACAGCAATCAAAGCACACAAAAATGGTTTGCATTAAGCCATGAACACACACCAATCTGCCAACTAGTTACTGCAAGTGCTCCTTCAATTAGATTTCGAAAGGACCGGTAGTATGGGATTAGCTAACTACCACCTCAGATTGCCAACTCATCAACAATGCATTTATGCACTACCGTGAAGAAATTTTATGGATCCACAAGTAGCTACAGATCAATCATTCTGCGATGCCTAAACCAATCAAAGTATTTTTGAAAAAAGGAAAAGAGATCCACGCACCTGCGGGCGACGGGCCCGACCCTGACGGAGTGAGGAGGCAAAGGACTGGCGAGGGCTTTCTAGTGGCGACAGCGCAAAGCGCAGTTTCAGCGGCGTGTGAAGTCTATCGAAGCAGAGGAGTGCGTGGCGTGGGTGGCCCGTTCCGCAGCCGGCCCGCTCGGTAGCGAGACGAGATCGCTACAACCCTAGTCGCATGAGGGTTTGCGCGCCGGTGCGGGAGAAACCAAGTGCGGTGTGTTGGGTGATCCGGGATCGGCTGACTTCCGGAGGGGTTCCTCCGGGAAGGAAGCGCCGAGATTGGTTTTGGCCGGCGGTTGCGACGACCGGCGACTCGACGAGTCGCCTCCTCGTCGAATTGAGAGGGGAGGAGTAGGCGAGGACGGCTTTGGTGTGGGTGGGGCCAGGGGATTGGGTTCTTTTTCGCTGCGTGGTTTCCCGGTTTCCTACGCCGGCCGGGGTGGGTCCACTGATAACTTCTTTCTTTTTTTCATAAAGGTTTTGTTTAGGCCTTGTTTAGGGCCTGTTTAGATTTGAAATTTTTTTGCCCAAAGAGAAAAAATTTAGGCTTTGTTTGGATGTTGTTGGATTCACATCAATCCACATGTGTTGAGTGGATTGGAGTGGAACTTGAACTAAATTCCATCCCAATCCACACCAACACACATGGATTGAAGTGAATACGACAACATCCAAACAAAGCCTTATGGAATTGGAGCCTGAAAACTAAACGAGGCCAAAAAAATTTGGGGCAAAAATTTTAAGCTGCAACTGTGCACGCATTCCTATGGAAGCCCATCAATGACAACTGTAAATACATGTAGCCAAAGTTGTGTTAGAAAAAAATTTGCCAAACTAAACATGGAAAAATTTTCGCGTGTTCTGACCACAAAAATTTTTACCACTTTGACCAAAAAATTTCAAATCTAAACAGGGCTGGCAAAAATTAGGGTTTTTGGCTACTGCAGCACTTTCGTTTTTATTTGACAAACATTATCCAATTATAGAGTAACTAGGCTCAAAAAATTCATATCACAAATTACAGATAAACTGTGCAATTAGTTTTTATTTTCGTCTATATTTAATGCTCTATGCATGCGACCAAAGATTCGATGTGACGGGGAATCTTGAAAATTTTTGCGAACTAAACAAGGCCTTAGTTAAAAAAAATTACAAAATAAACATTCTTGTTTTTCGTTTCTGTTTGACAAATATTGTTTAATTATGGACTAATTAGAGCATCTTCAAGAGACTAAGTAAAATTATATTCTAAACTACAAAATTTAGCCATTGTATAAAATAAAAAACTCACTCAAAGCATAGAGTTTCATAACAGCCTTTGTATAGTATAGCTAGTGAGGACGACATGCTATATATGACAAGCGAAAGTTTAGAGATAACAAACTTGCTATTTTAGCAAACCACATAGCACACTTGTTGGACTTTAAATTTTGCTTTAAAAATATAAAAATAGCCTAGATAACATGGATAGCATATATGTTGGAGTTGCTCTTAGATTTAAAAATTTATCTTACAAATTATAGATAAATTGTATAATTAATTATTTTTTATCTATATTTAATATTTTATATATGTGCTGCAAGATTCGATGTCACGAAGAATCTGAAAATTTTTATAAAATTTCTGGAGAACTAAACAAGGCCGAACTTGTGATAGAAGAACCAGGACGCGCAGCTCGAAACCGGCATTTGTGTTTCCAGCCCATCAAAGAAGGCCCAATACGTGAAAGCCCAGTAAATTCTGAGTTACTACTCACTTCCGTGTAGGCCTTTTTATCTCGGAAAAAGTCTACTTTAGGTCCCTCAACGGCGCAATGGCAAAGGCCATTGGTTGGGGGGCTCCCACCCAGGGTTCAAATCCTGGGTGCGGCACTTTATTCTGGATTTATTCCAGAATTTTCCGGCGCTATGCATTAAGTGGTAGGCGAC
>Ga0182004_10004708_pt1 | contig 11039 bp, 11 predicted proteins | sample Sormic07211540_1_FD_120479 | JGI IMG/M metagenome (GOLD analysis project Ga0182004, IMG submission 120479) | Endophyte microbial communities from Sorghum bicolor roots, Mead, Nebraska, USA - 072115-40_1 MetaG | ecosystem: Host-associated > Plants > Roots > Unclassified | place: USA: Nebraska...
AAGATGGGAAAATAAATTCAAACCCTTAGAAAGAAGTAATTGTGAATAATAAAAGCGCTATGCTAAGTATGCTCAAGTAAATTCCTTTTTGTAGCATAGAAACCTTAGCTGTGTTACAACAATACCCTTATCATTACTTGTATATTCCTTCAGGTATATGTTGTCCACTAATCTGTTGCAGGCATGATAATGACTGGAGTGAAAAGAGTCAACAGGCTAAAGAAGCAAAAGATGGCAAAAGAATGAGTGCAACAGAGGAGATAAGATGTCTATGAACAACTCAAGATGCAAGAGGAAGGACCACTAGTCATTTACCCTCCATCAGTTAGTGCCATCATGCTCTAATAATGAAGGTAATATTCTAAGGTAAGTGGTCACTCTCTTCTCTTGATCTTGGTGTGCACATAAGTGAAGACACAAACATATTAGAGTTACAACTTAAATTGATCAACCTGGTTAACTCAATATGCTTTTCTCTTTTAAATTGTTCATGGCACCATTCTCTTAATCTCAGTCTTAACCAAAGAAGTTAGAACATTATATTCAATCTTGGGAAGATGATAGTCATACTTATTTGAAAATTTATATAGAAATAGATAATCCTTCCATTGGTTAAGCAATTTCATTCTTTTCTGTCATGTGAACTTAAATGCAATATTAAATGCTTAATCTTTTGATCTTACCACTCATAAATAAATAAATCATGTAACATAGCTTTATCTTGTTTAATGTGCCTAAGGATAAAGAAAAATAAATAAATAAATAAATTTGGTTTTGTTGGTGTTTTTCCACCAGCAGAACCCATGCACTTGATCTCTACCTTAGTTTTGCAAATAGGACAACACGTCAAGCAAAGTTTATTAATTCTACAAGTGAAAGTTCTGTGAGTATGCACACTGAGCAAGATGATGCCAGCTCCTATTAAAGCTCTACTTCAACCTGCTGATGAAATCAAAGAACAAAAGTGACATTACCATCACTAGAGGTATGCAACCATCAAAACCTCCATCTCTCAATATGGAGAGATACACAAGAGTGGAAGAAGGCACGTGCGGCATTACCATGGAACGGGGAGTTGACTGAGGTTACCTCAGACAATGAACCCACTGAGTAAGTGTTCTCTTCTATTCAAGTCCTGTCGGTAGACTTTAAAATTCCATACCCTAGCCATAAGGTTAGAATGGTAGTTATCTCATTAAATGCATTTGCAATTTATTTAGTAGCATATTTGTTTACACACTAAAAGATAGAAAAACAACAAAAAAATTATTTACTGCATTACTCATGGCATCACAAGCCCCAGGTGGATACCCTATGGTATTTTCCAAAGGAACATCGCCTGTGGTGGCATAAAATAAAAATGACAAAAATATAGCATTTAAATTCCTGCATCATAAATAGAAAATTCAAAAAAATAAGAGAAAATTGAAATCCTGTTCAAATTAGAAAACATTAAGCTAGCTCTTAAAGGTGGTCAATTACTCTTTGGCTGACCGCTAACCTCTTATTAAATTCGAGCCTCATGTTTTGGTTTTCTTTTTGAAGTGTAATTATGGAGGAATAACATTATGACATGGAGAGAGTCTACTAGTGGCACCCATCTAGAGCGCTACCGGTTAGCTCACTCTGAAGATCATCAACACCAACTATGGAAAACATCTAGCTTGGGGGAGGAGCATCCCCTAGTTATCAGGTAACTATACCTAAGCGATTATCGAGTCTATTTTATATAGTCATAAAATACCAAAAATATGTGAGCACATGAAGGTTCATAATAGTATCATAAGAAAATATAAAAAAAATTAACAAAAATATATGGGCACATGAAGGTCCATGTCTTTAGAGTCTCCTGAGTCTAATAGAAATGAATAAAAAACCAAACAAAATACGTATCCATATATTAAAGTGTGATCATAGAGTGTGTCTACAGTAATTCTAGTTTAGAGTCAAATAAAAATTAGAGAATTTTAAAAATTTTGTCTTGGAGATGATGAATAGTTGCTCTGCAGTAATTCCTTTCAAGTGCCTAGTTTTCAACCATGAATTCTTCGGAGTTTTAGACATTACCACTTTAAGAGTTTACTCTGAACCTAAAATTTGTGGAGGCATATGTTTAAGCTGAGTCTAGGTGATTAATTGATATTATACATGAAGGTCTAAGCTGATATTTATCTTATTCCTAGCACTACTAAGTTCTGGAGATTTATTTTCAAAAAAACCCAAAAATCTTACATGATAAGCTCTTGTATGATAAAGTTTTAATTCCTACCAAAGCCATATATGATACATTTAGAGTTAGGAAAACTTTTGCGCATACATGCTGCTTGCTTTACATTGAGTTTAGTTAACCTTTGGAGTATACTTATGAGAGTCTTGTCATGCTTTTAAAATTAAGATCACTTATGCACTCCAACCACATATGCATTACTCCTACTCTAGGATGTAAGCACAATCATTTTCACCTTCATCCAGATCCACCTTAAAAATGTTCTTTCTCCTACACTAGGAGTAAACACCCAAAAATATACCCTATAGGACAGCCCCCATTTAATTGCTCTAAGTTCTTATCATTATCTCTCCAATTATTTTCATTCAAAGGATGCATGTGACTATGCAAAAGTATAAAAAAAAGAAAGAAAAAAAGGGGAGTAAAAGATGGACAAGTGTCCCAGCAATTAAAACAATGGGTACATCGATGCCCGCCTCCCACAGTAATGAAAAAAAAAGAGAATAAAGATAGCCCATGGTTTCATGCGAAAAGTTCTAAGTTTTAAAGGAGGAAGTAATTTTCAAAGAGCAAAAGTAGAAATAGGATCAGCCACTAAATACTATATATGCACCTATCCACCATATTCCATACACACGCACATTTGGTTGTATGCCTTAACTCTCTATGGATCCATTGTTTGACTTTACAATATATGAAATGCAAGTATGTTCATCCTTGTTATTGCCACTCCTATAAGCTCCACTATATATATCCTTAGTTGTAGGAAGGCATAACCTCATTAATGCCTCAATGAGATCCATAAATACTATATAATAATAGACTTGAGGGTGTCATACAATTAAGCTCTAAGTTTTATTTCGAAAACTTGCAAAACTCCAAAATATTGGTACTGTGAAGAATTTGAGACATAGTGCCCGACTTGATTGTTTTATCATTCAATTACTCAAGACTTATGCGAAAACTGTAAAGCTCCATGGTTAAAGGTAAAATGGGTAAGTTTGAAAGATAGATCGGAGGAAGATTTATGTTTAAAAGCAAGTGTACTTAAAAGAAATGAAGTACAACTCCTGATCCAAGTTTATTAATTAGGCTTGGGTTGTTTGCCAAGGGACTAGTAAAAGGTAACCTTGGGGGAATTGTTGACGGTCAATAACATCAAGTTTTATTAGAACTTTAAACCCCAAGGAGAACATGAATACACACTAGTATAGGGTTTAAACTAACAATTTCCATGAGTTTTGCACATTCTGTGTTTTCCAGGGTGTTGGGCATTCTTAACGTCATTACCAAAAGTAGACTTAGTTTTCTATTTCTGATAATGGCGCCAAAAATGTTGGACCTATCCCTCATGCCACTTAAGCCAAGTTGTCATCCCCAGCATGACATGAGAGACGCGATATTAAAATATGCAATTACTCTTCTGAATAAATAATGAATGGGATCTGCAAGCGCACAGATTAATACCGATGTAGCATTTTAACCGAGAAGTATTCTAGGTATCATTTTTATATTTTTACCACTGGGAAGGGATTACTAACACCAATGTTGATTGTGGAATGAAATACGGAACTGAGTATCATTGCATGTGTAATAGAGAGCATTCATCTATCTCTTACATACAGGGATAAATGTCACATAAAATATAGATAAAGTATGAATGGTGACAAAGATAACTAATCTGATCACCATAACTAGCCACATATGATAATGATAAGCACCTCAACAGATATTCTAGCAAGTCATTAGCATAGAATTAGGATGAACTACAAAAATATTTCCTAAGTTATTCTTATCTATAAAGTCTAGCATATCATAATTAGTGCAATTATACTTGGCAATCATTGCGAGACAGGATTATGCCCATGCATAGTGATATTATTAAGGAAGATGAAAAACATAGCAATCACTCCCCTGTAATAATGTTGCTCTACCTGCCCTATACATGGGAGGGGGACTATATAAGAATCAATGGAGCTGTCACCACCGCGAACTACCCCGCTATCCGGCATATAGGGTACAATCGCAGATAAATACGGTATAGGCACCACGCCTACACAATACTTATCATTTACCCATGGACCCGAAGGATAAACGGTATACGATCCTAAACATGTATATAATTCCAATCTAACTAAGCCAAGTATATAACCATGATAAACTAAGAACGATATAATTGCAAATATAAACAAATAGAGCAAAGTCATAATCAATATATTGAAATAGAACAAAGTCATATTCATAATATTGAAGAACAATGATAAACAAATGAAGAACAGTAGAGGAATTACCAAGAATCCTCTTGACAGATCCAGAAACCAATCGAAGATTGACTCCTTCTAGTTCTAATCCTATGTAGCTATGTTAAACTAGAGATCTAGTTGATGTGGTGGCTCTAGGGCTTGATCAGAGACTCTCCTCCTTGGATGAATGAATGAATTAGGGTTCGAGAATGAGAATGAGAATGCCTCCTCCAGGGGCTAGGGGGCCTACTTATATAGCCCTTCCAAATGAACGTGGGCTGTCGGATCAAACCGACCTTAATCGCACGGTTTTGCTTAATCATTTAGGTCGGTGGAGCATAATCTGCGAGGCGGGGCCTGATTGGCCGAGACAACAGGGTGGGCACCCTAGGGGGGCGGGCGGACGCCCTGCCCCCAGGCCCGCTCGGCCTCCCGTTCGTTCCCATGGCTTCTAGAGTCTTCTAGATGATAGAACATTGCCGCACACGTTAATATCTCTATGTAAACCCGACGTGTGGGCCTTTCCTCCATATTTCCTGATAACCCCCTGTAGAAATAGACAAACACCAAAACTCGTTGAATTCTGTCAGATAAAACCCAAAGTCTGGGTGTTGGTTACATTTGGATCCTTTTCTTTATTTATTTGATGATTAAATTTGGTACTTAAGGACCGTCAACACAGGGTTTATTTTACAGAGAGCTGAAAAGAGGGATTCTAGTGCATATTTATAATAAAACTCATCTGCGCCGGAAAATATCACGAGAAGACTCATGAAGGGTCTAGAAGACACCTGAACAAATGAGATCCGTGGAGGAGGAAAAGTGGGGCCGGTCCGCGCCCTACTGTGCCCGATGCCTGCTGCCTTCTGGAGTCTTCCTCCCACGCCTCCTTGGAAGTCAAGCAAAGTATCCCTCCGTCAATTTTAAGTAGGTTTGATCTTACGGTTTACACAAGATGAAGACGCGGATCGCTGACGTGGCAGTTCCTTGCCCCCTACTCCACCTCAGCCTATATAATGACACCCAAGGCTCCACCCAAGAGGCATTCTACACCCCGGTGCTTCATATTCTCTACATAATTAGGGTTAGGGTCCCTCTAGTTGTTCTAGTTCTAGTTCATCTAGTTCTAATTCATCTAGTTCTAGTTCATCTAGATGTAGCAATTAGGAGAGACTAGTTCTTCTAGATCTAGTCTTGTTTAGAGATTAGAGAGATTAAGTAGAGGAGTAGAGATTCTAGAGGAGTTCTGGCATGTAGGCGCTTCTTCGTGGCTGTATTCTTCTGGATTCAGTTCCCTCACCCGGAGCTGCATTTCGAGGTACTTTTGTACTTACCCTTCTAGTTTAAGTAAGCAACTTGTTCTTATTCGTTCTTTGGTTCACAACTCATATTGAGTGCTTTGATCTTGGTCATCACTTGGTTGAAGTAGTATTCCATAGTATAGGCGTGGTGCCTAGGCTAGGTTTACTTGTGGATATCTCTGATCAACCGGACAGTGGTAGTTCGCGTAGGTGACTTTATAGCTACGTTGATTCCTCTGTAGTCCACTTCCCGCTGATAGGACTCATAGGCTTATAGTTGCATGGTAGGAGATTACTCTGATTCTTCTCCTATTCGGGGTTACTTGCCTGATAAGACGATATTATATAAAGTTTACCAGAGTCGGAACCAGAGTGCATTAGCTATTTCATTTTTCTTGATATGATCTAGCCTAATTGTAGGGTTAAGTCTATATACTATGTCATCATCACAATTGTTCCATGTGGATTCGATATTTAAAACCTTCGGGTAAAATGTGACACTGGTATGATATCTGTGCGCTTGCGGATAATCCTACATAAATCTATTTAAAGGGAGTGCAGTTAATTTATACCAACAGTAGCACTGGCATTTTTGAAACCAAAGGTCATGACTATCCACTCAAACAACCCCACATGACCTGGACATCTGAAAGTAGTCTTGGGAATATCTTCTTCAGCCATGAATATTTGATTGTAACCTGCATTACCATCCATGAAGCTGATAATCTGATGTTCGTCTGCAGCATCAGCCAACAAATCGGCAATAGGCATTGGATAGCCATCCATCGGTGTAGCTTTGTTGAGGTTCCTGAAATCAATACAAACACGAAGTTTCCCGTTTTTCTTATAAACATGAACCACATTAGAAATCCACTCTACATATCGACACTGCCAAATAAACTTTGCCTCAATCAATTTAGTTATTTCGGCCTTAATGTCAGGAAGTACATTAGGGTTGCATCTACGTGCTGGCTGCTGATATGGCCGAAATCCAGACTTAATAGGTAGCCGATGTTCAACTATCGATCGGTCTAATCTAGACATCTCAGTATAATCCCAAGCAAAACAATCTATATATTCCCTTAACAAATTGATCAATTGCTGCTTACACTTGGAATCTAACTTAGCACTAATAAAAGTAGGCATTGGCCCATCACCACTACCAATATCTACCTCTACTAAATCATCAGCTGATGTGAACCCTTGACCTAACTTTCCATCATCGACAAACCTTTCCATTAAAACTCATCTTTAGAACCGACTGCTTGGATCGGTGGAATTTCATAATCGGAAACTTTGAGGAACAACTTCTCCCAAGCTTCTCCTGATATGCATTTGGTTGTTCATAAGTATCTGATTCTGCCGATGCAATGATGTAAGACGAATCACCATGGACAACCTCAATCTTATCCCCAACCCACTGTGCGAGGCATTGATGCATTGTGGAAGGAACACAACAATTGGCATGAATCCAGTCCCTTCCTAGAAGCACATTGTACGCACCCTTACCATTGATAACAAAGAACGTTGTTGCCAAGGTTTTGCTACCGATGGTCAACTCAACGCATATTGCCACTTTGGCTGGTGACACATTGCCTTCAAAATCCTTCAGCATCATATCGGTTTTGGTCAAGTCTTGATCTCCTTGGCCAAGTTTCTGATACATCACATTGGGCATAATATTAATCGCAACTCCCCCATCGATGAGTATCTTAGATACAGGCTGCCCATCAATTCTGCCCTTAACAAACAAAGCTTTGAGATGTTGTCTCTCGTCATCGGTAGGTTTCTCAAAAATAGCCATCATTGGATCTAGTGCCAACTGAGCTACTTGATTGGAGAGAACAACTTCTTCCTCATCATCAGAAGGTGCTAGAAACTCTATCGACAACATAAATACCATATTAATATATGTCGATGGGCCCTTACCCTTGTGTTTCAACTGCCACTACCAATCTTCAGGACTCTTATTGGAAGAGCTTTCCTCTCTGTATAGGTCTTCCTAAAACTCACGATGCATCCTCCTCATCTGTGTCTTTGTCAGACCCTCAGGGCACCATTAGGGAAGCTTAGTTTTCAAGATCAGCTGATAACGGGTCTCAGTTGACTCTACACGACATACATTAGGGTCCCTGTAGAATATTTCTTCATCGGGAACTCTTGCATTTGTCATCTCCTCAAGCTCTTCTTGATTCCTTGCAAAACAGCCAGCGCGCTTACCAAGCCTTTCATGTACATTGAGTCTACCCCCCAGCCGATCATGCACTAATGCTCTGCCTCTGACTGGCTCATTGATAGTCAAGCCCCGATTACCAGGCTGAAAGCTCCTTTCTGGCCGATTGGCTCGATAGTAACCATTACACTCAGGGCAATTTTCAAAAGTTGGCAATTTAATGCCTTCTTCCCAGCAATGGATGAAAAACGGGCACCTCCAATGATCTTTATGCTGATGCCACTCTTCCCAACGTCTCTCTTCTTGCTGTTGTCGATATCAGTCCTCACATCGATGCCAATCCCCCTACTGCCTTCCTCCCTGTTGTCGTCGATGAGTGATCACAATGCCAAGTCAAGGAGGTTTCTTAGGACTACCACTTTCTTCCAACAAACCCTTTCCTTTTGCGTCATCGGTAGTTATCCGATGTTGGGAGCTACCGATGCGTTCTTCTCAGCAGCCTCTGATGTCAATACCTTGGTCTTACCCTTGGCATCCAATATATTTACTGGGAAAGGATGTTGATCGATTTTCATCGGCTTCTGGGTCTTGGAGTTGTCAAACTTAATTCTCCCAGACTCGATAGTCGATTGCAATTGCTACCTGAACATATTGCACTCATTTGTACTATGTGAAATTGTGTTGTGCCATTTGCAGTACTTGAACTTCTTCAACTCTTCTGCCGATGGAATCACATGATTGGGTGACAGCTTAATTTGACCTTCTTGAAGCAAAAGATCAAATATCTTATCAGCTTTGGTGATGTCAAAGGTGAACTTCTTTGGTTCTCTCTAACCAAAAGGCCAAGATATTGGCCTTTTATTCTTAACCCACTCAGCCAAGCCGATAACCGGTTCTTCATCCGAATCAGAGTCTTCTACCTCATCGACAAATGACACCTTTTTGCTCTAATTCTTTCTATGCTCAAAAACCCTAGTGTTCTGATCAGAGATCCTTTGTACAAGATGACTCAGGCTTTCAAACTCCTGAGAAGCATACTTGTCCTTGAGATGTGGCAATAACCCTTGAAAAGCCAGATTGGCAAGCTGGCGATCATCCAGCACGAGGCTATAGCACTTGTTCTTCACATCTCGTAGCCTCTGCACAAAGCTTTCTACTAATTCATCATTACGTTGCCTCAATTTTACTAAATTAGTAAGCTTTTTTTCATGGACTCCAACAAAGAAGTACTTATGAAATTATTTCTCCAGATCGGCCCAAGTAATAATAGAACTTGGTGGCAATGATATGAACCACGTGAATGCCAATAAAGACAAAGATGATGAAAATAATCAAACTCTTCATTCATCTCTGCCAGCTGCCTCTCCACATTGAATAATGAAGCGATTGACGTGCTCCATTGTCGATGTATCATCTTGTCCAGAGAATTTCGTGAAATCTGGTACCTTGTACCGATTTGGGAGAGGAATCAAATCATATGCTGGAGGGTATGGTGTTCAATAAGAATAAGTATTAACTTTGGGTTTTATCCCAAACTGATCTCTCATGACTTCTGTTATCTTATCGGCCCAATAAGCATCAGCCTCCTACCGATGAACTGGCTGAATTTCTACAGGAGGCACCTGCTGATATACTTCCACATGTCTTTGTGGCACACGATCTCCAGCAATCGGCATATTCGCCGCTACTTGTGGCCCACTAACCTGCTGGACAGGGGGTTCATCGGCTGAGCTGCCAACGCCTGATTCTGAAAGCCACCTTGTATATGACCTTGCTGAGTTCCTCCAACTTCATAGTTCTATTGAACTGTAGGCTGAACAGGTAACTATCCCGACCAACCATTATTAGAATTCATCGGCACAAAGCTTGCCGATGGTTGGTAACTTGCTGACATTGTTGGATAACAATTAGCATAACCAGCTTGAGGCATGAATTGCACCACAGGTTGACTCATAGCAGGGGTCTTCTATTGTGTCGGTAGCAGGCTTGCCAATGAACTGGTATTGCGTGCTTGAAACAAAGGCACCTGGAAACCTCCTGAAATTGGTTGCACAGTAGTCGATGTAGCATATTGAGGTACCTGAGTCATCGGCGAAAAACTAGAGCAGCCGATGGTACAAGATCTTTTCCTCCTACATCAAACACTTGAGGCAACCTAGAGCTAATGGCAAACAACTCCGGAGGCATACCGTATCCCCACCAATTAGCAGGAATCTGGCTGATCTGAGGCACATGCCCTGACATAGCTGATGTCGATAGATCTGTATTGAGTTGAACTCGTTCTTCTGAAAGCACTGGATCTAATCTTCTCAGCGTAGATTTAACATTGGGCGAACCTACTGGAACTGGAGGAGAAGTAACTTCTCTACCCCCAACGGCTGAGGGAGCCGATGGAGCACTGTCCGATGCCAGTCTTGGTTGGTGATAAGCTGGCCCAACATAAAGTGGTGGTGCTTGTCCTTCTTTAAAAGTTTGAACCACAGCATTGTAAACAGTATTGGACAGCACATTAGAGTGGTTAATCAAAGCATGATTTACTGCAGAATTAACCATCTCTTGAAGTTTACCAGGATTGGAGTCAAAGGTAACCTACCGAGGCAACGACTGATTGTGCTTCTGGATGACTTCTTTGCTTCTATTCAAGTTGAATGATTTCAGGTAGAGCTACCTATAATCCTCCATAGCCTTTTCCATGGCCTACTTCTGCTCTTCCTTGAGATTTGCTTCTGATATCGTGATGACGTTCTCTGTGTTGATCTCAAGATTCAGCATGTTGATTGTGTTGATTTGTCCCACCGAGCGTGCCAAAAGATATGTTGATGCAAAAGTGGACACTACAAGAATCTTATGATTTTTTGACTTTCTATTTATGTCATTACATATGAAAATAATGTCACAACATAAGAGTTGTGACAATTATTTGACAAAAAACTATATTTTAAAATATCACTGTCATAAATGGATCATGTGACATCTGTATATTCTTTGTCAAAAGGTATGACATTGGTTATTTGTCATAATATCTGAGACCATGAGCCATTAGAATGATGCGTCCAGCCAAAACGCGTCACTGATGAACCTTTATGAGTGACCCG
>Ga0182004_10004709_pt1 | contig 11039 bp, 6 predicted proteins | sample Sormic07211540_1_FD_120479 | JGI IMG/M metagenome (GOLD analysis project Ga0182004, IMG submission 120479) | Endophyte microbial communities from Sorghum bicolor roots, Mead, Nebraska, USA - 072115-40_1 MetaG | ecosystem: Host-associated > Plants > Roots > Unclassified | place: USA: Nebraska...
CTCCAAACCCTAGCCCGGTGGCGGCGATCGCGCGCCGCCGGGCGTCGTCCGTCGCGGGGAGTGAGCGGGGGCCGTCCGTTTCGGGCGGCTCGCGCAGGAGGCGCGCCGGCAGCCTGATCACGCCGCTGGAGGAACGCCGATCGCCCCTGCCTCGGTTTCCTCGCCTCCGGCGGCTCACTTAGGAAGGTTGGTGCGCGTACGTTCGGGGCAGTTGGTGCGTGCGCGCGCGCGCGCGCTTGCATTTTGTTGCGTGTTGTTTGTGGTGCGGACTGCGGAATGGGGTTTTCACGGTGGGGTTTTCTGGCCCGTTTCCGAGAATTCTGACGCGTTGTTGCTTTGACTGCGACTAGGCTGGGTTTTCTATCCGCTCCACCATCGGCGGAAGCGTGGGAGAGGCGGCGCAGTGGTTCTGTTTTCTGGTCTTCGTCCCATTCAGTGGTTCCTTGAGCAAGGTAAGGTACATGTGTGTGTCTTGCCTCACTTGTTGCTGTTGTTAGTAATGTGGGTTTGTTGTTGTGCCCTGTTTTTACGAGAGTAGTGTGAGTTTGATGTTGATCTGGCCTGTTTCTCCGTGAGACTGACTAATATGGATTCGACCGTTTGGGGTTGTTCTGGGATGTTTCTCCGAGTTTTGGGATGGTTTCGGCCTGTTTCTCCTTCAAGAGTGATGTGGTTTTGGGATTGTTCTGGCCTGTTTCTCAGAGAACTGATGTGGTTTTGGGATTGTTATATCACTTTTCTCTATAAAGGTTTTGGTGTTGTTCTGGCCTGTTACACATTTTAAGTGCCCACTTGCATTCTTAGAGCAACTCCAATAACTTATCTATGGTCTTGTTTAGTTTCGAAATTTTTTTGGTTTTGAGTACTGTAGCACTTTCGTTTTTATTTAGCAATTATTGTCCAATCATGGACTAACTAGACTCAAAAGATTTATCTCGTAATTTATAGGTAAACTGTGCAATTAGTTTTTCTTTTCGTCTATATTTAGTGCTTCATGCATGTGCCGCAAGATTCGATGTGACGGGAAATCCTGAAAAGTTTTTGGTTTGAATCAAAATATTATCATTTTCTATTCCAGATTTCTCGCTAGCTAAAGATAAATAGTGAGATTGTCTCTCTAGAGCATGCACAACCTATCAAAAAGTTATAACAAAAGACAGAGCGGGCTTTATTCGAATGACTCTTTAAATGATGATTTAGAGAGTGAGATTAAGAAAGACTCTTGGAGATGCTCTTATATGATAGACAAGTATGTTGGTGTTCCTTGGCGCACAATCAATATGAATTTGTTCCAAAACTCTCTCAACGACATATCTATGTTTTGGAGAACTCTAAAAAGGGTCAACATGTACAATAACTGATCTTACACAAGGTTGCAAAATTTTAAAGTAAATATTAGCTTCATTTGAAAGATATAAAGTTTATAAAGACTACATGAACAATGACATGTTTGAAAATTTTCACACCATCCAGTAGAGTTGAATTTGATCTTAAAATTTTGCTTCCTTATGTAAGATCAATTATTCTGCATGTTATCTTTATAGAGAATCTCAAAACTTATAGGTATGTTTCTAAAAGGGTTTTGGCAATCCCGCTGAAGAGATTAATATGATTACATAATTTTTTTATGATTTGTAGTACAATCAATTTCATATCCTTTGGATCCTATGTCCCAAGTACATAAATTTCGTTGCATTGAGAAAATAAATGCATATATCTTATGTTTGGCAACTATTTCGATTTTTTCTGGTGCAAGTGACATGAAATGTATTGTACATACGGAGTATTTGGCAAAATCCAGTTTTCTTTGATTTGGATTCAAACTAGATGGATGTAATTTGGCTGCTCCAATGAGATGTGGCATGTGAAAACCGATGTGTATTGCAGCTGCCATGATCAATCCAAAGGATGATTACAGAGTACACTTTATAGAAGAGAGCTAGGATTATACATGGCAATGGGGTCTTGATCCCCGATTTTCCGAAAGAACTTTCCAAAGAGGGACGAGTAAAAGCTACTCCCTCCGTCTAAAGTTATAAGTCATTTGAACTATTTTAAAGAGTCAAAGAATCTTAAGTTTGATCAAATTTATATAATAAAATAATAACATTTATGATACCAAATAAGTATTATTAGATTCTTTATTACTTCATTAATTATATTTTTAGATTATACCTATTTGATGTCATAAATCTTTGTAATTCTCTATATAATTTTGATCAAACTTGAGATGCTTGGACTCTTCAAGAAAGCTGGAATGACTTATGATTTGGGACAGATGGAGTAACTATTTTAGAAAAGGCAGAACTACTTAAAATTTGGAACGAAGGTGTATTTGTTTTAACAATTTCATTCCAATTACTTTCTAAGTTCTCCAGCCATTATTAAGCTATAGAATCCCAGGTAGTAAAATAACGTTGATAAACATTTACTTTGTTTGTGGGGTTCTTCTACTTTTTTTCTTTTTTTTTTGTGGGTGGGTTGGGTGGGGGGAGTTCATCATGTCAATCAAGTTATTTTGCTCCATTTTTGTACACTTGGTTACTTTCCTAGAATAAGGATTTATTTTGGATGTATCAGTTAGCTTCCATAAGATATGGTTTGTTTCCTATGATTCCATCCCAATACCAGTCCATGAGTTATATATGGACGAAGTATCAGATTCAGCAAGAATAAGTTCTGTAACCTTGCACTGCAAGTATTCTTAACGAATTTCATGATCTGAAGTATATCTCTCCCATTCTTTTAGGAATAAATTAATGTCTGCTCTTTGAGGGGTCATTTTTCATATCATGTTTGAATCTTACTCGTTTCATTGCAAGCAGGATGGAACTATCCAAGACTTCCATGGAAAAAATAGATGATGCAATTAAATCAACGGCCAATTTTGGTTTTTCAAAGGAAACTGTTCTACGAGTATTGAAAAAACTGCTAAAAGTATATGATGGAAACTGGGAGCATATAGAAGCTGATAACTATTCTGTTTTGGCTGATGCTATACTTAGTGATTCAGATCCCGAAGTATGTTTTGGCCTTCTATTCTGATTTTGTAGAGGCTTTGCTCAGATCTCTAGTTAGATATTTAATGTTTTTTTTTGAAGCAATCATATTTTTGACAATCATATTTTTGACATAAATTAATTGTGATGATATGCAATGATTTTGTGGCAAATAAGAAACTGATATATTATGCTGAATTTAATACATATGGGAACCATTCTTCTTATTAGTTCATTAGTTTACCATGTTTAAGCCAAACTCATCACTGTAGCAGGAAGGGCAGAAAAAGCGAGCTGAGAAGAAGAATCTGGATTCAGACCACCATAGGAAGAAGCTTAAGACTAAAGAGCATGGCCGGAAGGCAAAATCTTGTACGCATGGCAGTGTGAAGAGAGAGCTAGCTGAGGTGCCACGTCAGCAAGAAGCAGAATCCTTAGAGGGGAGAACCAATGCTAATCAATTGCTGGAGTCTTCACCAACTATCATTAGTAAGGAACAAAAAATGAAAATAAGTCGTGCAGAGACTACAAGAATTGGTGAAAATGGTTCGACTTTACTTGAAAGTCAAGATCCTTGCACCTTTGAGACCCCACTTGCAGTTATATGTCCTGAAGTTTTAGAACCCAGCTGTCACAATGGTAATACTCTCATATCCATTTTATTAACAGTGATGGGTATTTGATTTTCAGACTTTAATGCTTCTGGTTTTGGATTCCCGCAATCATTTACATTTCTATTGCATTGGAAAAGAATACAGATTATCATGCCGATCTGGATGTACAGATTTTGGTGTTTTTCTTTCTTATATAAATAAATATATGCTGCTTTGGGTGCAGCAAAAATAATTTCAACTCGACTCCCCCCCCCCCCCTCTTTTGTAGTTATTTTAGATTCTTTTTTTGTTCTTAATAAATAGATGTTGGTTTTGTGTTTTTTGTAAACAATGTTTACCCCATTAAAAAACCCTCTATTTAAATTGACAAGGAATCAAAATTGTGATTGATGAGTGGAGTGGAGAGGCTGTAAACATGCAATTGGATGGGATCATTTTTTTTGTCTGTTTTTGTTTACTGTGTTGTTATTTTGAAAAATTATCTTTGAATTGCTTCTATAATACTATCTGTTTAGGTGATAGAAGATTCAGCGATTGATAGTACTCCCACCATTCAAAATTATAGTTCACTTTGGCTTTGTCCTAAATCAAACTTTTTTAATTTTGATCAAGTTCATAGGAAAATACATCAATGTATAGTTTCATTGAAGTCTCCATTTGAACTTGCAGATGACCATATGTTTTTCTAAGAAGTTTGACGTAGACAAAGCTAAAGTGTGTTGGTCAAACTATATAGTTTGGGACAGACGGAGTAGAATAGAAAATGCTTTTGGGTCAATTTCACTCGGGCCTTGTTTGGATGCCCTTATTGAATGTTCTATAATCTTGTAGTAAGGGGTTTGTGTATGTATTTTGTACTCATACACTTTCTTCTATGATGAAGTGATATCTGGCTCACCAATGTGTTTGACAAAAAGCTAAAAACTAGTGGACTTACATTCCTGTTTGCAGGCTGAAAAAATCAATCATGGCCTAAGAGAATTGATGCATAAATTTCAAGTACCCTAGGGCATCATTTTGCTAACTGCAGTGCTGTTATTTTTTATATACATATGCCAGACAATTTGAGATAGGCCTGTGCATATCTCTATGTTTATATGGTGGTGTAGAAGCTATAGTTTCACGTGTTGCAGATTTGAAAATTACTCCCTCCCATTGAAAGTGTCATTTTTGACTTACAGGCTTCTTGTTTGGCCGTTCGTCTTATTCAATTTTTTATGCAAATAGTAAAATAAATAAATCACTGTTAAGTATTTTTATTGACAAAACAAGTCATAAAAAAATAATATTTATACAAAATTTTTGAATAAGAAAAGCTTTAATCACATCTGGATTTTCTAATCCTTACTTTCGGAACGGCCAAACAAGAAGTCTGAAAGTAAAAAACAACACTTTCAATGGGACGGAGGGAGTATGTTTGAACAATGAACACTCCACTATTATGAGGATGTTGATATATGTTTCTTTTCCTGTTTTGTTTGTCTCTCCTGTCCATATTCTTTGCTTGACTCCTGATATATTTATTAACTTATTACTAATTTCATTTTTCTATGCCGTTACAATATCATTCAGGACATCAAGATGCTCACATGATTTCTGGTGTCAAGCACCCTACTGATAAGAAGTTTAAAGGTATTTTGGTTGCACATGAAGGACATATGGTTGATGCATGTAGCAGCCAAGCGATTGTAAGCAGCAAAGATTTTTCCACCAACTTTCAGGTAGAATTGTCCAACTATGGAAAAGGGAAGCTATCATTCTTGTTCAACCCTTCCTTGGCAAATGGTTCTGATTTTCAAATGCCTGGCATTCAATCAATATGCAAGGCCATGGAGGCTAAATGCCTCAGGACATACAAGATCCTAGAACCCAATTTCTCTTTCATGAAACTTTTGGATGATACTTGCCAGTGTATTCTTGATCTGGGTTCTGGACCCAACGGTGGTAGTGCTGATTCTGGAGGTAACCAGAATAATCCTAGTAATATGAGGGTTATTCAGCATCTACCCACAGGCATCAAGAGACAATATCATGATGTCAATGATATAACGAGGGGTGAAGAGTGTTTGAGCATTCCAATAGTCAGTGGAGAGGATGGGGTTCTTCCTCCTCCATTTTACTATATATCTCAAAATATCACCTTCCAAGATGCCTATATCAACCTATCACTTGCTAGAATTGGAGATGAAAATTGTTGTTCTGGTTGTTTTGGAGATTGTCTAGCAGAGCCACTTCCTTGTGCTTGTGCACGAGAAACTGGTGGAGAATTTGCATACACAAGAGATGGCCTGCTTAAGGAAGGATTTCTAGATGCTTGTGTCTCAATGCTCCGGGAACCACTTGAACAATCTTACTTCTACTGCAATGGTGTTTGTCCTATTGAACAAATGAAGGGAGTAAACAAACCTGAAGCTTGTAAAGGGCACCGTATTAAGAAATTTATCAAGGAATGCTGGAGAAAATGTGGTTGCACAAGAAATTGTGGAAACCGTGTGGTTCAGCGAGGCATTACTCGCAAGCTGCAGGCAAGTGAAGTAACTATTACCCTTTCCTGCTAGATATAAAATTAACACTAATCCGTGCAACAGACAAATATGATGGCACTTGCAAGCTGCCAATCTGTAGCATCCTTTTGTTACCTGATCATCATAAAAAAAGGCTTTCCTTGGATTCTATGCATTCTGTGTTTACTCTTTTGCTAAACAGCTGACTACACCTTATATGTATGCCTTCTTAATCTTTTTCGTCCTATATCTTCATTTCAGGTGTTCTTAACTCCAGGGAAAAAGGGATGGGGCTTGCGCTCTGCTGAAAATCTTCCTCGTGGTGCTTTTGTCTGTGAGTATGTTGGTGAAATATTAACAAACACTGAACTATATGAGCGAAACACTGAGCTATCTGGGAAAAATAACCAAAGGACTGGTAAAGTAAAGCATACATATCCTGTGCTACTCGATTCTGACTGGGGCACTGAAGGTGTTCTGAAGGATGAGGAAGCCCTCTGTCTAGATGGTACTTTTTATGGGAATGTGGCAAGGTTTATAAACCACAGGTAATATTTATTTATGGTTAGTAACTAGGGTAATGTCCTTTGATCAGAAATTCATTATGATTCTTGTGAAGCTCTACGATTTGTGAATTGAATGGTTCTATGAGCTGGTGAGACTTTGTTTGTGCTTGTCTTTCTTTTTTTCTAGAACACATAGAGCTGTGTATCATTATATTAAGAAGGAGAATAAGGAGTCTAGGCGACTCAACAACCCCTTAGAAGGGCATGACCATTACAATAGAAGAAAAATCACAAAAGCTAAATAATACCAAGGACCAACAAAACAGTCATGGTCATAAGCTACGGAGCCCTTTGGCTCCCGCCATACGCCACCATGGCCTCATCTCTAATATCCTGCATTATTGTGCTTGCATTTCTTGTTGTGCTGCCTTTGTCTGATCATGGCCTCATCTCTAATATCCCATGGCCTCATCTCTAATATCCTGCATTTTGCTTGTGCTGCCTTTGTCTGATCAGTCTCTTTACATATGCACGTAAAGTATTTAGTAGATGAATGATTATTTGTTTGCTGGTTGTATTATTTCCTGGTGCCAGCATCTAGACAAAACAAAAAGATCTGATGCCATGCTCTGTCCAATCAATACTATCTACATGCTAACTTGGCATGCTATTGTATACTGCAGATGCTTTGATTGCAATATTATTGCAATTCCTGTTGAGATTGAGACGCCTGACCACCACTACTATCATGTATGTGCAACGCTACCTTTGTTTTTTGAACCGAAATATAGCAGGGGAGGCCCCCACTGTAAAGTTTTATTAAAATAAAGTGACTCAACAACGTTACTAGTGCAACGCTACCTTGTTACTGATGCTATAGCTTAAATTTAAATTTGAGTCCTTGTAACCTTGTTTTTCATGCTCCTTGTTTATCAGCTGGCATTCTTCACAACGAGGGAAGTAAAGCCTTTTGAAGAACTGACATGGGTAGGTGGTTTTCCTGCAATTGTGGTTATTCATCCCCCATTGCACTTTATTACTTCTTATAGCAAGTGAATGAACGAACATGGTTGTTCAGTGGCCATTTTTTAGGGGAAAATATGTGGAATCATCAATTTTTTCCATCCTAGCTGAATTTGGTTTCATCTAGTTTTTATCTGGGGCACTGGCGGCCATTATATGACTTCAGATATATATATGAACATATTTCACCATAGCATAGCTAGGGATGAGTACGGATGCTATATCTCCTAATCAGCTGGAACAAATTAGCCAACAGACTGCATAGATGTTGCACACCACATGCAATCTGGCACATTCCCATGCTGCTTATGCTGCCGTGGTTGCATTACCCATCTTGCCCCACCTGGTGCCGTGGCAACCTATATCATGCCCTACTTTCAGTTATCTAACAGAATATGCAATAATCTTTAGCACATTCCAACCGCAGGACTATGAAATTGATTTTGATGATGTCAACCATCCTATCAAGGCATTCAAATGCCATTGTGGAAGCGCATTTTGTCGGGACAGAAGGCGCATGTCAAGTGTCCGAAGGTTGCTTTTATAGTTAGTTACTGTTATTTACTGCAGTTAAGAAAGTCAGTTACTGCAAACTGTGTTAGAATTTCAACAAAAATGTTCATGATGCTGATTTCTTACTTTTAGGCAAATACATTGTCTGTCTATGTGAGTGTAAACAACTTCTGCACAAGAAGTAGAGAATTAGAATGGTCTGCTCAATATCACCAACTTTGTTTTGGGAGAAAAGAAGTGTGGTTAATCTCTAGGGTTCAAATTAGCACCAACTTAAGTAAAAGTAAATGAATACTGAATCACGTTTGTGTCTAATTCTGTGCTTGTGGCCATTTTACTTTGATTGATTAGGTTAAAGTGCTGTTTGTTGGTGATATTCTGTAATTTTTTCTAGAACACGCCATAGACGTGTAATGGATATTCTGTAATTTAATGCTTATTTTCTACTTTTAGGCAATTATTATGTTCTGTCTATCATGTGTAAACAATTCTCTGCTGGAGAATTAATTTGGTCTCGCGAATCATGGTATTGTGCCCAGATTTGGCACACATCATGTATTGTACTCAAAGTAGACCAACTGGATAAAATATATACCCAATCACTTTTGTGTCCGAAAAAAAATCTGAGTTTGTAGTCATTTAGATTTGCTTAATTTGTTTAAATATGTTGTTTTGCTGGTGATATTTTGTCGCTTAGGCTATATCAGCTGACTGTAAAGGTTGACATGCTTTCACAGGAGGATCTAACTCTTGAGCTCTGGTGTTATCCTGAGAATATTCAAGAGACTCAAGGCGGGGCAGAATTTTGCTGGGTCCTATTCTTTCATCGTCAAGACAGATGATGCCTTGCTTACCTTTGAATCTAGAGTTAATCTATTTGCTCGGGGCATGGACAAATGTTGTCGTCTAGGATACTGATTCTGGGGTGGTTCAAGAAACGTTGATCTACCAGGATTACTAGAAACACTTGTTCTTGATTATTTTTGTCAGCAAGAGATGTAAGTGATTCTGGAATGTGACTGAGCACTGCGACGGATCTGACTAGGTTAACTTAAGGGTTTTATAAATTGGTAATCCCCTGGTCGTTTGGACCATCTTATTGCAATGCTTTGCGTGCTAACTGATACCCTACGAACTACCCTGGCTCATGGGCTCCTTGCGGCTTGCCTGTTTGGAAACCTGTTCTCTCTTCTTACACGCTTGGTTGGACATGACATTAAAATTTTGTCGCCTCGATGATGCAGTCATGCAGATTGTGCACGCTTAGTCATGCAGATTGTGCATGTTTTTAACGTCTTCAGAGAAAATAAGATTTGTGTCGCGTTCTTGTCAAAAAAAAAAAGATTTGTGTCGCGTGTGAAGGGCTGCTGAATAACGCAGTTTATCAATGGATCCGAGGGACGTTGCTTGTTTTGTGCATTGAAACGAGATCGGCCCTGCATCTGCGCACTGCACGGCAAAAACACATCTAACAGAGAGACAAAAAAGGGACTGTTTCATTAATAAAAATAATTGCACCAGCCGGGAATCGAACCCGGGTCTGTACCGTGGCAGGGTACTATTCTACCACTAGACCACTGGTGCTTGTTTTATGGACCGCATCACCCCAACATATTGAAAACCGCATCTGCCCAGTTCTGTCACCAATGCAGGATTGAGATATATGGAGATGGGTAAAAAAAAGAGACATCTTAGAAAATTCATATTATATTTCAAAATTCATCTTAGAAAACGATAATGTCTAAATTGAAGATAAAAAAGAGACATTATTCATAGATTAGCGATTCATATTATATTTACTTTCAAAGCTCAACTAAACCTTTCTTTCTTCATGAAGATCATTATTGCAATATATTGGTCAATCTGGACTCTGCGTAATGATATAACTCCAGACAGCTCCCCCATTCGGTTCAGAAATACTGTCAAATCTTTTAGAAAAAGTTTGCTCTAGTTTTACTAAGAGCAAAGGCAAAGCTCCACCCTCAATTAGATTTATGGCTACGCTCTTTTACGTCTTAGTTCTTATTTTCTTTATTTCGTTCTTTGTTTGTTGAACTGTTGTTGTTGGACTGCTCTAGCATTTTAATAAATTTCAGTAGGGGTGTTTTACCCTCTGGTTTCATAAAAAATATTATATTTACTTTATTTAAGCGCTTAACATTAACCGATCAAGATATGCATTTTAGAAAAAAAAATCTAGAATTAGTTGACTAGTGATTAGTGATAACTATAATGAGAAGTACTTGTGAAGACTGTGCCCCTGCCTCTCTTTGTCTTCGCCCCTGCGCCGATCTCCGCAGTCAAAGGAAACTCTGGACTCGAACTCGATGATCTTCAGCGAGCTACGATCTTTGCACCAACGTATACCAAATCCGTTGCAGGTTTCCTCGCTCAACTGCATCTCTCGGTTCTCGCACTGCATCTCTTTCGTCGGATCAACGACAATCTATCTAGATTGCATCGTGCCTGGATATACAGGTTCTGAAGCAGGAACATACCAGTATGCTCTTTTGGACTATGGATGGATGACTGCGTGTGTACCATTTCCTGAATCCCTGAAAGGCTGAAATAGAAGTCAGCTCTTACCGCCGAGATTAAGATTGCGTATCAAAAATTCCTTACCTGTTTTTCAGCCATTCTTCGGCGGGTTCAAATTTCAAAGGGACAACCCAAACCGTCATTTTATTATAATAATTGTATACGTCACCCACACAGCCATAAAAGTAGTTTCTCACACTTGCATCATACAATGATACAGCATATGTATAATTACTAAGCTTTTGGAATCAAGGTAGGCGTTCATGATGTGCCTCCCCGTCCCTGACGACTCATCAAGACCATAGTTGGCTTTTATACCGGGCAGAATCACGCTGAAACATA
>Ga0182004_10004710_pt1 | contig 11039 bp, 3 predicted proteins | sample Sormic07211540_1_FD_120479 | JGI IMG/M metagenome (GOLD analysis project Ga0182004, IMG submission 120479) | Endophyte microbial communities from Sorghum bicolor roots, Mead, Nebraska, USA - 072115-40_1 MetaG | ecosystem: Host-associated > Plants > Roots > Unclassified | place: USA: Nebraska...
AGGCAGCCGCGTTGCGCGGCTGATAGGACGCCCTACTCCTCGAGTCCTGGTCCTGCCAGTGCCGGCACCACTGTCCACACTGTTTCTGTTTCAGAGGAGATGGTGCGCGCAAGGCACATCGAAGAAGCTTGCTGTCTCGGGATAGCGTATATGTATGGGCAAATCGGGAGATGGGTCCCTCCTCGGCGCAACAAATGCCGTAAATGCATGATCTGGACACGCGAGCTGGGCTAGGTCCCGACTCCAAGGCCTTGTTTAGCTTTTAAAAAAAATTATACTTTTTTTTAGATTTTATGTCACATCAAATTTTAAGGTATATACATATAAAACATTAAATATAGAAAAAATAGCTAGAGTCTTGTTTAGTTCACCCAAAAATAAAAAAAAATAAGATTCTTCGTCACATCGAGTCTTGCAGCACATGCATGATATAGATGAAAATAAAAACTAATTGCACAGTTTGACTGTTAAATCACGAGACAAATCTTTTAAGTCTAGTTACTACATAATTGAATAATGTTTGTCAAATAAAAATGAAATTAATGTAGTGTCAAAATCCAAAAAAATGGATCTAAACAAGGCCTATTGCACAGTTTATCCGTAATTTATGAGACAAATTTTTTAGACCTAGTTAATTTATAATTGGACAATATTTGTCAAATACAAACAAAAATGTTATTATACTTATTTTGCAAAAAACAAAAACTAAATTAAGGCCCAGGTACGGAGTATTGTACTAGTAGTACTGATTGAGGCCTCTCGTCGGGTAGCTTTTGAGCGTTTGTTGCAGTTCGCGACCGTAGTCCTGGTGATGGTTGGAAGCCAGGATGCTGACATGGTGTACTGTAGTCTGTAGCTGATATTTCGTGGACGGATGTCGCGTATTCCCTTACTTCATTGAGGGGGTGTTTAAGCCTTCTTTAGTTCCAAAAAAATTTTACACAAATTTTCAGATTCTCCGTCACATCAAATCTTTAGACGTATGTATGAATTATTAAATATAGACGAAAATAAAAAATAATTACACACTTTGGTCGGAATTGACGAGACGAATCTTCTGAGTCTAGTTAGTACATAATTGGATAATATTGTCAAATACAAACGAAAGTGATATTATTCCTATTTTGTAAAATTTTTTGGAACTAAACAAGGCCTTAGTTCCATAGAATCTAAAATGCAAAATGCCAACTATTTTAGAGTGATGATATACAAAATGCTAAAATTTTAGCGTCATATTTAGTTCCATCCAAAATGCAGAATTTATTGTACTCATGAAACCTCTTGAGGCTCATTTTGGATTTTTTTTGGCCTCTTGAGGCTAATATTTAAAATGGAGAATAAGTACCTTTTTGCCAAAAATTTTGCATTGAGTTTAGTTCCATTTTACAAAATGATGAATCAAAATCTAAAATTTTTTGGAAAAAAAGAACTAAACACCTCCTCAGTTCATTTTTTCGGTTAGGCGTCACGTGAAAAGATTCTGTTTAATTATCTGCACGCACAAGCTAACAACAATTTTTTCAGAGGCGCTCAACTCACCTTTATGACTGACAGAACACAGCTTGCTTTCCATGCCAAGATATTTCGGTGGTAGGCAAGCTGTACATACTCCATACATGGAAATAAAACTATAGTTCTGTTCGCGTGAAGAAGAGCATCTCCAAGAGACTCTCTATATTTTTTCTAAATATTAGGAATAAAGATTTTAATGAAAAATTACTCTCCAACAGCTTCTCTAAATGGTCATCCAAATATAGTCATTGTCTATTCCGAATTTTTCGCTAGCCAAATATAGAAGACAAGAATGACTCTCTAGAGTGCACATGAGATTTAGCAAAACTGTTGGAGAGTGAAAAGATATAGAAAATAATTTTTATGCAAATGACTCTCCAAATGATGATTTAGAGAGTGAAATTTAGAAAGGCTTTGGAGATGCTATCTGTCGAATTTGCAAGGCAGTCTTGATACTCCTACTGTTTTGCTGCTGATTCACGTCACACAGCAGAATTGCAGAGTGCAGATCGATGGCGTTGCGACGATGATTCTTCTCATGCATGCAGTCCGAATGCACTGGAAAATCTCGCTTATAGTGGCCGCGGCGCGTTGCGTCCGTTGCTCTTCTTCCCTGAGATCTAACCGGCGGCGTCGTGCCTGTTGATGGTGCACACCGGACCCTGACCCCAGCTGCGAACTCCACGCACATTAAATCTTTCGAGTGCAGGTGTCAGAGATTCGAGTGCATAGTTAGGTTAGTGTCAATGCATGTTTTATGAGAGTGTCATGCACATTAAATAGGGTGTCACATAAGTAAAATTGCTGATTTGACAGGGTCACTAAATGAAGAAGTTTCATCAGATGAGAGATGAGTTTCGTCCCATGAAACTCTTGTGGCTCGGTTAGCTAGTTTATAGTCTTGGTAACCGTGTCATGAAACTATGCATTAAGACTGACCTTATTACTCCCTGCGTCCCACAAAACCCTGCAGTTTAAATCTTATCCTTTGGCCTTGTTTAGTTTCAAAATATTTTTAAGATTTTTCGTCACATTAAATCTTTCGACACATGTATAGAACATTAAATATAAATAAAAAAATAACTAATTGCACATCTTATTTGTAATTTGCAAAACAAATCTTTTGAACCTAGTTAATCTATAATTAGACAAAAATTATCAAATATAAATGAAAGTGCTACAGTAGACAAAATCAATTTTTTCCCCTAAATAAGTAAGGCCTAAAATTCATATAATCCTAGAGCTCAGGTTATCTTTTTCAGATGGATCTCACGAATAAAAAACATTGCACCTTTTGGAAAACCATCCAATCCGATGTTGTACTTTGAAGTAACACTCTAAATTGCTCTTGAGTTCTAGCGCATGAGAAAAACGATATCGAAGGAGCACATACGTAATTTCATGCTTTTACTAAACTTGTCTTAAAAAAATGATATTTATATGTTTTGTGAGATAGAGGGAGTACGTACTCCGTATTATTACCGAGCTCGGAGCTGTGCCGTGCGCTTTCCTGCTTGCTGTAGTCAGCTAGCAGTAGTACTCCAACTCCAAGTGCAAGAAGCTTCTATAACCCAATAATTATATATATAATAATACATTTCATCCTTTAGTTTCCATATTTTTTTTATCCCCTCTGGCTGTGTGACTGACTGCCTAGCACTAGAGGAGTTGAGTTTGGCCACTGGTCATGGTTTCTTGGACCTGTGTGGTAGAGAAGACAACATGCAGGGCAGGCAGTTGGAAGCATGCACGCAATTAACCCGTCGACCGGCGAGTGAAAACATACATTGCTGGTCGACTTGTTCGTTTGCCGATAAATCATATAGGCCTTGTTTAGTTCCTTGCCGAAATTTTTTTCGGGACACCGTAGCACTTTCGTTTGTTTGCGGTAATTATTGTCAAATTATGGACTAATTAGGTTCAAAAGATTCGTCTCGTAAATTTCGACCAAACTGTGTAATTAGTTTTTAATTTCGTTTATATTTAATACTCAGTGCATATGTGTAAAGATTCGATGTGACGGAGAATGTTAAAAAGTTTTTAGATTTTAGGTGCAACAAGGCCAGGCTTTCTTGTTTCGGTTGGGCAGCAGTGCATCCTTATGTTCTTGTTTCGGTTGGGCAGCAGTGCATCCTTATGTCCTGGGTCTCCCACGTACGGCTATGTGTTTGGGACCACGAATCGGCGATTGGACGCGCGCGTACTCCGGCTTGCGATTGGACGCATATTCCGGCTATCTCTATCGCCATTGCTGGCGTTATAGGAAAGCTCAGTGGTTGGTGCTCCGTTGCCGAACAGCTGTGGGCTCTCATGGACCATCCTCAACAGTGTATTTTGCATTATACTGCTCCGAGTCATAAAAAGAAATAATCTCTATGGGACTCTGCTAGTCAAACTTTTAAGTTTGATTATATTTTCATATTAGGTTTATTTGGAGATTTAAATGTTGCTAATATATTGCATAAGCCTAGTCTAAACTAACATTTATAGAAAATATTAGCAGTGTTTATATCTCTAAATAAGTCATCGATCTATCTAATGATATTAATTATAGATCATAAATGTTAGTATTCTTAATATATATTTGATCGAAATAAAAAAATATTTGACTTAATTTTTAGGAACCAAGAATGACACCTTTTATAGGATATAGGGAGTATAGTATATGAACAAACTTCCTATATACTCTCTCCATCCATAAAAGAATGCAATTCTTATTTTTTGAGAAATCAAACAGTTTAAACTTTGACTAAATTTGTATTAAAAAGTAGGGGCTATTGTGTTCTTACCCTTATTTTGAAGCCCAATTGTGATTTTACCCTCGTTTTTGTCACCGTTGCGATTTTACCTTTGCTTTGTAAAAACAAAGCTTCACTCCTATACTTCGTGAACAGCGGGTAACAGTGTTAAATGGGTTCGGTAAGGACAAGTTTGTCCTTACAAAAATGTCACTACTTTTCTGAGTACATTGTGATTTTACCTCTACTTTCAACTCTGTTAGTTTTTTATGTAATAAAATAAATAAAAACCAAAAAACCCTTCACAGGGAAACCAAAAATAATAATACCCGAGAGGCCACCCTCTCAGTCCCTCGCGGTTAGGGTCACGAGCGTCGCGGCGCCCCATGCGGTGCGGGAGGCTATCGCAGGCTACCATCATGGGTCCAGCGCGAGGCTCGACCGGTAGTGCGGCTGCGGGTACATGGGACGACTAGCTGCATGGGTAGGTAGGCGGGTAACCATGGAGCCAAAGGGTGACGGGTCTAGAGCCAAGGAGTTAGTGTCTAGGTACAATTTTTCGACCTCTGAAGTAGGGGCATTTTCACAAGGGCAAAGTTATCCTTACTAAGCTCATTTAACACTGTTACTCGTTGTTCACAGAATAGAGGTAAACTGAAGCTTCGTTTTCATAAAGCAAAGGTAAAATCGCAGTGGTGATAAAAAGAAGGGTAAAATCACAATTAGACTTCAAAATAAGGGTAAGAATGCAATAGCCCCTAAAAAGTACTATATTCATGATACAAAATAAATACCATTAGATTAGTTATAAAATATATATTTTATAATAAATGTATAATAAATTCTATTTACTATAGACTTGGTCAAACTTATATATATATATATATATATACACACACACACAATGTAGTTTATTGAAGATGAGAGTAACTACACGTATGTGTAGAAAGGAATTCCCCTATATATATATATCCTGTATTTTGAATATTCTTAGAAGTTAACAATTTTCAAATTTAACCAAATATATTATAAGTACTAATTATATTTAAAAATATCATTACATTAATCATGGCATATATTTCATAGTAAACCTATTTAGATAATATACAAATGTTTATAATATATTTTCATAAATTTAGTAAAAGTTAAAATTAGTTGACTTATCAAAATACAAGATATACACTTATTTTAGGACAAAAGGAGTACATGCTCCTTCCATCTTAAAAAAGTACACATATAACATTTGAAGGACTCAACTCAAAGGTCCTAATATGGTTAGAGGGAGGTGAATAGCTTATTTAAAAATCTACAAAGCACTAGAGCCAAGAGTTAGTAAATAACAAAGCAAAGCTTTTTGCTCTAACTCTAATTGAGGGTTGCAAGCCACCTATTCAACAATTTTAGTTGCTATAATCTCTAAGTTCAATCAATGATTAAGTCACTAATTAGACTAGAGAGCTACCTAAAGTTTCTATACAAGAAAGGAAGCTACACTAGTTTATGGGAATGTAAAGGAGTATGAGTAAACTTTTATACCGATGTGTACAAGCAAGTGAACCAATCACAATGATATGAAAACCAATCACCAAGAGAAATCCAATGAGACATTCACACTAGAGACACACCATTTTTCTCCCGAGGTTTATATGCTTACCAGCACGCTAGTTCTCGTTATGTCGACCAACACTTGGTGGTTTAACGTTAAGAGGTGTTGCACAAACCTCGTCCTCACTAGGACACCGCAAGAACCTACCCACAAGTGAGATAACTCAAGGACACAAGCAATCCACTAGAGTTACCTTTTGGCTCTGCGCCAGAGAAGGTACAAGACCCCTCACAATCATCGGGAGATGGCCACGAACAATAACTAACTGGTGTCAATCCTCCTCTGTCGCTCCAAGTCGTCTAGGTGGTGGCAACTACAAAGAGTAACAAGAAAACCGCAACCACAACGATCCCCAAGTGCCATTAGGTGCAATCACTAATGCAATACACTTAGAATCACTCTCAGTCTCACTACGTTGATGAATCAATGATGGAGATGAGTGGGAGGTGTTTGCTTAGGCTCACAAGGATATCAAATAAGTTAAAGTTCCAAGAGAGTGAGCCCCAAACTGGCCAAATGCTATTTATAAGCGTTCCCAACATATAGAGCCGTTAGGCATTAGAAACACCCTTTGTTGGGAGCATCAGATGCACTGACGCTAGGCATCGGACATAGCCCTAGCGTCCTACGGTCCCTTGACAACAGCGCTGAATCGCTGCCACATGTCCTCAGTTGAACGTCACTCGTTGGTTTCCAACAGTCACTTAAACAATGAAGTTCACAGATGCGAGGCATCGGACGCGTCACGTGCTATGCACCAGACACTACCTAGAGAGTTTAGAAACTGCTCCGGGGTGCGTCAGACGTGTTCGATGGTGGTCCAATGGACGCATCTCAGCATCTCCTGACGTCACTATTCACTAGATGTGGAAATAGTGTTCACCCTACGTCTAACGTTACCCTGTCGGACGCTCTGATGCTTTGTACAGACGAGTGACACTAAGTCACAACACACCAAAAACACGACCAGCATTCGATACCTTCATTTGCCAGCGTTTGGTGCACTCCTGTGACTCCACCAAACTTTTCACTGGCTCAATAGAAAATATGCATTTCATTTTTTCAAAAATGTTGAATCCCGCCTCACAAGCTCAGCGGTAGGGAGAGAGGAACTCAAACCCCTCTCTACCCTTCAAACTGTATCTCCTTATCAAAGTGTGCCAACACCACCACGTGTGTATCATCGTGTGTATGTGTATTAGCATTTTTATAATTATTTTTTGAAGGAGTTAAGTTAGCTCACTAGATTCTTAATGCATAAACATGAACAATGTTACCTAGTGGCACTCGATAGACCGCTTAGCCAAAGAATTCCCCTCTTTATAGTATGACTATCTATCATAAATGTGATCACACCTTCTATGGTGTCTTAATCAAAATCAAAATCCTATTTATACCTTTGCCTTAATCTCCATAGGATTTTTGCTTTTTTCTTTCTTCTTTTAAAGTTGAGCACTTGATCATCTTGTGATTATCACCATCATCATCATGATCATCTTTTGCTCCATCACTCGGCATGTACCAATTTCATCTAATCTTCACACACTTAGCATAGAGGTTTGTACTTTGGGTTTCATCAATTATCCAAAACCAAACTAGAGCTTTCATCAACGAACTGAAATCATTATCGGAAACCGGTTGTTTGTCGAGTGTCTGAAAGTCTGTCGAGTGCATTCTATCAGGCACTCGACAAACAACAAGTTTACCGAGTGCCAAACACAAAACACTCAGCAAACGTGAAGCACTTGGCATAGTGTTTGTTTGCCGATTGCTTAAAATTTAACACTCGACAAATAGTTGGTTTGCCGAGTGCTCCATACAAAACACTCAACAAACAAGAAACACCTAATTTTTCCCCTTTTGCTACTCTGATTTCTCTTTTTAATCTTCGATTAAACCTTGTAACTAGTTTTCCTCTGTCATACTTACTCCAAATTTGATGATTTTTTTCTAAAATTTTCTAAAATCTTACTCTATCAGTTTATTGTGTTCTTATAGCTATAGTTGAGTTATCTTTTCTTGTGACTTTCAAACATATGAATTTCAAAAAATAATAACTTCAAAGCATATTTTGAAGCAGTAAATTAATTCAAATAAAAATATTTTAAACTATAATGTTACATAACTTCTCAAGATCTATAACTTTTATTTTGGTCACTGTTTCATCCAATATAGCCGTAGTAAAATTGCTCATAAATATTATATATGTCTCTTCTAGTTTCATGAAACTATATGAGAGAGATGTAGATTTTGTGAACAATATTACTATCGCTTTGTCGAATGAAGAAATGACCAAATAAAATGTATAGATCTTGAGAAGTTATACAACTTTATAGTTGTACACTTTTTAATTTGAATTAATTTTGCCAATAAAAAGTACGTTTGAATTTCTCAAATTTTAAATTTGAATTTTTCAAATGACCTTAGATGGAGAAACAACCAAAATAAGAGTAGTAGATCACAATAAATTATGAAACTTTATAGTTGATAACTTTTTTTATTTGAAATCATCTTGTCAACTTTATAGTTCATAACTTTTTTTATTTGAAATCATCTTGTCAACGGAAACTAAGTTTGAATTTGTAAAAAATTGAAAATTGATTTTCTAAAGTATCTTGGATGGAGAAACAACTAAAATAAAAGTTGTAGCTTACTATTTATGAGAAGTTTGGTTTTGGATAATTGATAAAATCCAAAGTACTAACCTCTATGCTATTTATGTAAATTAGATAAGGTTGGTACATGCCAAGAGCAAGAGATGATCATGATGATGATGGTGATGACCACAAGATGATCAAGTACTTAACATGGAAAAGAAGAAAGAGAAAAAGAAAATCCTATAAAGATCAAGGCAAAGATATTGTTTAGGATTTTGGTTTTTGTGATCAAGATACCATCAAGTGCCACTAGGTGACTTTGTTCATGTGTATGCATTTAGAACCTAGTGAGCTAACTTAACTCCTTCGATGAAAATGATTGTAAAAATACTAACACATATGGTGGTGTTGGAACACTTTGAGAAAGGGGTGGAGTTTGAAGGGTAGAGAGGGGTTTAGGATCCTCTCTACCCTTCAAACTAGTGGAAGGAGGTTAGAGATTTTGAGAAAATGAAATGCATATTTTCTTGCACCGGTGGAAAGTTTGGTGAAGTTGCGGACGCTGGCAGCACATGCGTCGGATACTGGTCTAGTGTCCGGTGCATTGTGACTTAGTATCACTCTTCTAAGCAGAGCATCAAAACGTCCGATGGGTTCATGTCGGACGCAGGGCTAACCCTGTTTCAGTGTCCAGTGCGTTGTGACGTCAGCAACTCTGTCATGAGCAAGTTTCAGGCCTTGTGCATCGGTGTGTCTGATGGACTACCATCACACGAATCCAACGCACCCCCGAGCAGTTTCTGAACTCTCTGAGTAGCGTCCAGTGCCTAGGTGGCGTCTGACGCATCCAACGCTTGTTAAGTGAGAACCTTAATGTTTACGTGACCATTGGGAATCAACAAGTCACATTTTACTGAGGACATGTGGCAGCATTGCAAGCTGCTATTAGGCCATCATCGAACGCTAGGCAGTGTTCGACGCCTAGCGTGGCATGTCCGACGCCCCCGACAGAGGGAGGTTCCAGAGGGTAATGACTCTATTTGTTGCGGACCTCTATAAATAGTTGTTGACTAGCTTTTGGGTGTCTCTCTTGATACTTTGATATACTTGACATCCTTGTGAGCCTAAGCAAACACCTCCCACTCGTCTCCATCAATGATTCATCATCATAGTGAGATTGGAAGTGATTCCATGTGCATTTGCATGAGTGATTGCATTTAGTGGCACTTGGGGATCATTTGAGCTATGGTTTTCTTGTTACTCTTGGTGGTTGCCATCACCTAGATGGCTTGGAGCAGTGGAGGAGCATTGGCACGAGTTGGTGATTGTTCGTGGTCATCTCTCGGTGATTGTGAGGGTTCTTGTGCTTTCCCCGGTGGAGCACCGAAGACAACTCTAGTGGATTGCACGCGTCATTGAGCTACCTCACTTGTGGGTAGGTTATTGTGGTATCCTAGTGAGGACGAGATTCATGTAATACTTCTTAGCCACCGAACCATCAGTGTTGGTCAACACAATAGGGACTAGCGTGACAGCAAGCACATGAACCTCGAGAGAAAATTTTGTGTCCATCTCTTGTGATTGATTGGATTTCTCCCGATGATTAGTTTTCATCATATTGATTGGTTCACTTGCCTCTACATAGCGGTATAAAAGTTTACATCCTACTCTTTTATATTCCCACAAACTAGTGTAGCTTACTTTCTTGTATAGAAACTTTAGGTAGCTCACTAGTGTAAGTAGTGACTTAGACTTTGATTAAACTTAGAGACTATAGCAACTAGAATTATTGAATAGGTGGCTTGCAACCCTCAACTAGAGCTAGAGCAAAAGGCTCTACTTTATTATTTACTAACTTGTGGCTCTAGTGATTTGTAGAATTTTCTAATAGGCTATTCACCCTCCTCTAGCCATATTAGGACCTTTCACCTTCCTCACGTGCAAGTGGGTTTCTGAGATGGAGTCTCTTATACTGCTACCCTCCATCTTTCCTATCGAGCTCCTACTCAAGCATTGTGATCCTTCTACCCTCCATCACAAGCTAGGTAGCCACACCAAAAATGTGGTTGTTGTGATCTCACTAGATTACGAAGTCCTAGTGTACAAAAATGGTATGTGCAATCGAGAGGCAAGAGGTATGCACACATCACTAAACACTAAGCCAAAGACTAGAGCAAAGTATCAAATATGTGGTCTAACTAGCCTGAGCACTTTGCAAAGCACTACACTAATCACCTAATATTTCCTAAAGAACTTTTGGCGGCTAGGCCACTAGAGAGGAGTCTCAACTCACTAGTAACAATCCTCAGCTTCAACAACACTCAAACAGTTGGCATTGTGGGTATATATAGCCTTTCCTTGAAATATAGTTGTTGGAAGCCAACTGTAGTTTTGTAGCGATCACCAAATTTTTTTGATGACCCACTAGACTTTTTATAATGCCACGTCAACTATCTAGTGGGCCTTTTCTGGTGACCATTGGAGGATTTTGATGAGTCTAGGAGGTCTACGTCCCCTCTTTAGAATGCACCTCCTTTCTTTGGTGCATGGGAGACTCTTCCATTACTTCATATTCACTCTACTGAG
>Ga0182004_10004711_pt1 | contig 11036 bp, 11 predicted proteins | sample Sormic07211540_1_FD_120479 | JGI IMG/M metagenome (GOLD analysis project Ga0182004, IMG submission 120479) | Endophyte microbial communities from Sorghum bicolor roots, Mead, Nebraska, USA - 072115-40_1 MetaG | ecosystem: Host-associated > Plants > Roots > Unclassified | place: USA: Nebraska...
CCCGTCCCGTCCCGTCCCGTCCCGTCCCGTCCCCCCGTTCCCAATCTCACCGACTTCCTCCTTTCGATTCACGACGGCGGCGGCGTTGCGGCAGATTAAACACCAGTTCATCGGAGGACGGATTATTATAGAACATATATATATATATATATATATATATACAATCTTGGAATACCAATGAAGAATCGATGTCCGGTCTGGAAAACGGATGCGTCGGCGCGGTGTCGCTATCCCGACGAGTCGCCTTTGGATCAATCATTGGGAGGGAGATCCATCCATCCATCCATCCATCCCGCCCTCGAAGACGCAGCGCAAAGCCACCGGACGGATAAAAGCTCACGATTCCTGGGCAGCTTGCTGCTGCTGCTGCTTTTTTCCCCCTCCTCCCCTTCCTTCTCCTGCTTTTTCACCTGCAACGGCCGCGCCAAGCTCGCGTTTTTTAGCATCCTCTGCTGCGCTTTCCGCTGATGCCTACAGCTCAACCCAACCAGTTTGTATATATACCGACATGTTTGTTTGCTGCTGGTTTCCCAATTCACAATCCGCCCCACTGGTGTGGTGAGTGCCTTGCTGTTCTTCACTCTCTCGCTTTTTTTTTTCTTCTTCTTCTTCCTGTGGGCGCTCCCCTCCCCCCTGCCTGCGTGGTGCCTGCCTCCCTCGGTCCCTCCACAAAACCTCCCAGGAAGGTCACCTCGCTCACAGCGTCACACAGTCACTTCACAGAATCACAGTACAGCGGTAGACCCACCTGAGGAGAGTAGCAGGGGGAAGAAAAATAGGTTTCTTGCCCGATTCCTGCTTCTCTCTCTCTCTCTCCTTTTGGTTCATGGATTCTCACTTGCTTTAATTTCGAGACTACCTGTTTCTCCCATGATTGGCCCTACATGTTCTTGCATTTCTTGATTGGTTCGGTTTCTTTGGTTGTGATGATAGGAGCAAGAAGACGGGGTGGAGTCAAGAACTGGTACAAACGAATCGTGTTGTCTGCAGAATGGATTCAGCATTTGAGGCTGCTGTTGTACTCGCACGTACATGATGCCTCTAGACCTGCGCAATCTGCAGGTATGCTCTACCTTTGGATGTCTGCGAAATCCTGGGCATTTTTCCCCAACAAAGTTTGCAATTTTGTGCATTTCTTGGATCGAAATCAGGCGGAGTCGCTGTGTCTCTTTTTTTTTTGGTGGGGTGGAGAAATCATGCGTTTTTTTCGACTTCCTTGGTTCCTGTGTTGTTCAGGAGTGCTGAATTTTGATTGATCGTAGGGAAATAATCAAACAATCAGCAATCCTCATTGATCAACACTATAATTGTTACTGTTACCGAGTTCAGAACTCTGGTGGCAGTCAATGCCACATTGTTACATTGTGATTTGCAAAATGCTATTGATTCATGAATAAAATCAACCCAACATTTCTATGCACAGCTTCAAGTGGCAAGTGGTTCAAGCAAAACTGCATTTTTCATGTTTTGCCTGTACACTGCAGCGTATTCATATCGGTTTCAGCAGTAAGAGCATGCTTATTAGTGCAGAATGTCATAGTGAAGGATATTTTGTTGCATTTTGTTATAACATGTCATTTTAAGTATTGTGGTAAAATTTCTTCTGACCCGGTTATGGCGTGAAAAATTTGAATGATGGTATTATGGGAACATAATATCAAAAAAGAAAAACGGTATGCGTTACTGGTAACTTTGCCCAGCTGCTGATGCCATGGCTTTTAAGCCATGACAGAAATTACTGTTTGCTGATTTGCTAGAAGAGAAAAACATTGCTCAATGGCTGGTAGATTCAGTTGATAAGCTCAAACGAACAAGGATATAAGACAATTCCTCGTTTTCTGGTTAAAAAACATAATTGTCTCACTCTTTTTGCCGGATTTATGCGTTACTAGCAGCTTTGTCCATAACACCGTTTTCATGATCAAAATGTGCTTTCCAAATTCTGCCATTGCACTTTCAGATATGTTTTCTGTTTGGTAATTTAATTGCCTTTTTTTGCCATATTTGTGTGTTACTAGTAGAGCTATCCGTACCGCTGATGTCATGATCAAAATGTGCTTTCCTAATTTTGCCACTTGAAGGCAACAAAAAAATAATCCATATCCTTTCTATTTCCACCATCCTATAATAAAGCTATTTTGACTAATCCATGGTTTCAGTGTCAATATATTATATATCACTAGTAACTTAACTATTGATCAATCAATCCATGCATACATGTTTGTGTATATTTATTCACTATCTGAATTATTTTGTAGTTCACTGGCTGGTATAACCAGCAATCTGTACATTCATGTTCTTCCTTGTGAATTTAAATGTAGAACTCGGACAAATTTAATGTAACTCTTTAGGTTTCATATATCTGCAGATCTCATCACCACAGCTACAAAGATTACTGCCCTACTCTGAAGGAGGATATCCAATACTAGATGTCAGGACTTCTTGCAGCAGTTCTAGGAGCTGCTGCAGGAGGCTTTGCACTACTAGCTGTTGTCATAGTCGTAATAGTGCTTTGCCTATGGCATCACAAAAGAACTTCAGACTCTTCAGAAAGTAGTTCATCAGGTCAAGCTCTACCAGGTACTGCTTAAGTTACTTTCAATAAAACTTCAGATAATTCATCTAAAGATACATTTTCCTTTCTATTTTCACAAGTAATAACTTCGCCTTCCATCTATCAGAGTCACAGGGAGCAAGAAGTCTTACTTTGGAGGAACTGAATTTTGCTACAAGGAATTTCAGCAATGCGAATCTTATTGGACAAGGAACGTTTGGAGAGGTATACAAGGGTTTGCTCCAGGATGGCACAGTAGTAGCTGTTAAAAGACGGCATTCTCCTCCTAGCCAAGAATTCATTCAAGAGGTAGCATAATCTTACTTATCCACATGTTCAGTAATTGCTAGTCCTGAATTCGTTGAATGTGCTGTGTTTTAACTTTACTTTTTCCACATGACATCCTGATATAATTTAAAATATATAGCCCAGCTTGCTCCACGCCCTTCTTACATTGTTTTGAGCTCATGTGTCAGTGCTGTTTTCTTCTCAGGTTAATTACCTAGCATCTCTCTGTCATCGAAACCTTGTGAAACTTTTGGGGTACTGCCAGGAGAATGGCATGCAGATGCTTGTTTATGAGTATATCCCCAATGGCAGCGTCTCTACACATTTACATGGTGATTTCCATTTTGTGTTTATTATCTTACTCTAATGCACAAGAGTGGTGTCATAGGTTCTAATTCTTCTGCTATCCTTTTGTAGGTAACAGCCATGCTACAGGTTTAAGGTTAGAATTCAAGCAGAGACTTTCTATTGCTCATGGCACAGCTAAAGGTAAGTCTTCACATATGAATAAACTCTGAACTTTTTATTTTGTTAGAATATAGCTCAGAAGCTCATATCCGTTTAGACTCATTCTTCTGTAGCAATGATCTTGTGGCAACTACATCAACAATCTTAAATGATGATCTTTTCTTGCTATTCAGGCCTGAGTCACCTGCATTCGCTGACACCCCCTGCAATCCATATGAACTTCAAAACTTCTAATGTACTTGTGGATGAGGATTTCGTACCAAAAGTTGCAGATACTGGAATTCCAGGCATGCTTGATCGACTTGGTGTTACAGGACTGTCTTCCAGAACATCTACCGATCCTTTCGTTGATCCTCGGTAAGAACAGACACACATGTTTCTGATAATTCTTACATTCATTGCTTACATCAGATAGATACAGTAGAATCGCCTGCCTTCAATATGTTGTATGTACTAGTACCTATCCATTATTTGAGATTGATGGAAGTTCTGTTGCATGATCAGAATGAAGGAAGCCATGAACTTGAACTTTTCCATACAAAGCGATGTATACAGTTTTGGTGTGTTCCTTCTGGAGTTGGTTAGCGGACGGAAAGTTGTGTCTGATCAAAGCATCATTCAATGGGTAAATAATGGCAGCACTGCTTGATGTTTGTTCACCCTTTTTTGCAAATAACACACCCTCTAGACAAATCTTGTACCCATTTCATAATCATCATATATACACTAAAGTACCAGCTTGCTCACTATGCATCTGTTCTGTTGATATCAGGTACAGAACTTCCAGGAATCAAGTGATATCTCCGCGATTGCAGATAACAGAATGGCCAGTGGCTTTACCTCAGAAAGCATGAAGGAATTGCTGCGCTTGACATCATGGTGTGTTAATCCAATGAACGACCAGCGTCCGTCGATGAGCTTGGTGGAGGCTGAAATACACCGGATTCGCGAGCAGGAGATCAGCCTCACAACAGTCATGACAGAAGGCACCCCAACTGTGACTCTAGGCAGTCAGCTCTTCACAACATCAAGGTGAAACATCAGTGGGATATGCGTAGTCTAGGAGAGAAGCTAGTTCTCTCATCAGGGCAGTAGATTAGCCTTGTTCTCTTTCCCAAAAAAATCGTCTTCATAGCGAGCCAGCTGCTTCCCAAGTGTACAAAAAAAGGACAGCTGCGAGGCTTAACCTTTTTTTCCCCAGTTTTGTTACCCTGATGGTTCCTTTCTAATTCTCCCTTTTCTGCACATATTTTTAGGGAAAATAATGACATTTACTTTTTCTGGATAATAATAATAATAAGAATGGGTGGGTGGTGGCAGACCAACGGATCTTAATGTTCAGTGCATCAGTCTTGCTTGTGTTTTCTCAATGTATTGGAGAAACATGAAAAAAAAAAACATGCAGGAAGTTGGAGCAACAGCATGCTCGCTGTTGTGCAGAACAGAACATGTTCTATGAGAAGCCTGACATGCATGCATCATATATGGCTACAAAGATTTCAGGCTCTCCAGTTTTCCTTTACAGGGATGACTGCTGAGAACTTGAGGCTCACATTGTTGTTGTTATTCCTTTATTTAGTTCATCAAGAGCATTTCCTAGCAGCTACGGTTTCTTTTCCCTGACAGGCTTTTGCTGAGAGAACAATCTGAAGACAGAGTCATATATATCTAGGTTGATTTGACGATGTCGTCCCTGGGGTTAACGGTGAAGTCCCAGAGCTCGCCGTACTTCTCGTTGAAGTCCCAGATGTCCATGGAGTTGTAGTCGGCGATGAGCTTGTCGCGAGCCGTCCTCTCCATCATGTAGATCTCCGGCTCGAAGTTGTGCGGCTTGTCCGGCTTGCGCATCTCGAAGATGCAGAACACCACGATGAAGACAGCTGCCCCGATGTACAGGTACTCCCCCTGGTGCCAGAAGCAGACGCATCTCCAATCCAATCAGTATAGGTACATGAAGTAGGGTTTTGCGCAAATGCTTGCAACGTAGGGATTTCATAGGAAACAACAATCCATACCGGCACATTGAAAGCCATGCCAAAGATGATTGCAGGAGGAAATGCCCAGGAGATGAATGCTGCAAGAGATTGCCATTGATGCAGCAAATGAGCAAAGCTTCTCATATTTTATTTCACTGAAGCAGCAAGATCTGAAGAGCCAGACAGTAGGTAGTACCTTGAAAGCCCTGAGGAGGCTCAGCTTCTTGGTACCACTCGGAGACATCCTCCCAGAAGCCCTTCTTGTCTTCAGAAGAAAAAGGGTATTGCAATTGTGTTGCAGGTTTTGTTTCACCACATCACAAAACAATCAGTGGACTATAATTTCTCCTTTTCTGCATCGAAGGATATCATGACAATGGAGTTTTTATTAGGATACAATAATACCTTGGGTTTCGAAATAGGTGTGATGTCCATCGTACTTTCCGAACACGAAGTCCTCCTGCAACACAGTTTCTCTCCAGTGTTATCCATGAACGAACGAAACGTCATCCGTTCTTCAGAGTTCGTTCGTGGCACAACCTCCGTCAAGATTCGCAGCTTTCGTGCGTGTTCTAAGCGCGGCCGGCAATGGCAAAATTGAGAAGAACAAGAAGAAGCAACGGGGGACGGACCGGGGCGATGCCGTTGGTGCGATACACGTCGATGGCGTCCTCCTCCAGGTCCGGCTCGATCTCCGACAGCGGCCCAGGACCGGCCCTCACCACCACCGCGCTGCCCCTTGTATGCCGGCGGCCACCGTGCAGCAGCTGTTGCTGCTGCTGTGGCCGCACCGCCGCCTTCACCCTCAGCTGCTGCGGCGCTCCGTCATGGCGGTGGCGAGCAGTGCTGGCCGCTGCCGATGGTGAGGCAGAGATGCCGGAGGTGAGGCTGCTGCTGCTGCTCATTATCCGTTCGCTGCTTAGTGCTCCTGCTCCAACCCCTCCAACTCCAACCGCTGCTGGCTTTCTGCTGCGTGCTGCTGCTGCACTATACGTTGCTTCAAAGAGACAAAAGCAACAATGGATAATGGTATTGAGTTGGACACCTACCGTCCAGGTTTTTTCGCTGTCTTTTCCTGTCCCTTTTTTATTCATGGAAATAATCTGGGTATCCAGTTATCGATGTAACAGCAGAAGCGTAGAACCAACTCATAAAAACTCATTATGATGCTACGATTAACGTACAGTCTGCTTACATAGCATGGTAACTTTCAAGGAGCTGAAGAGACCAGCAACACGAGCAGAAGCTAGAAACAGGTCAAGCTGCCAATGCCAGTGGCCTACTTGTTCACTTGAGCTTATCAGCCGAATCTGTTCTCACAATAAATCAGCCAACAAAGTTGGACAATTATCTTTTTAAGGTTTTGGACATCTTTCCTACCACGTTTGTTATCAAAAGAATGCTACATGCTTACAACACCCTCGGACGTTCCACAACACTAAAAAAATTACAACCACATTTCTGGTAGCTTTCACTGGAGAATTACTGTGTGTGGAGACGACCAGAATGTATTTACCACCTGATATGCAAGAGTTCAGTGTTAGGACTTTCTGGGGTACCGTAAACGGTAAACGTTACAGTGCCATCAGGCAAGAATTTACAATGCGGTTACATTATTCAAATACGATTGCTAGCTTTGCCTGGCTTTCATAACCAGCTCTTCTGTTGTGGCGCCGATGATCTCATTGGCACGCTTTAGAGGAACACAGCAAATTCTTCCAATAGAATCCTGGATGTGAAACACACTTTCAGTATTGTGGGGCAAAAAGAAGCAGACAACAAGCAAGTAACAACATGATGGTCAGTAGATGCAAAAACTTTTGACCCTGTAAATGTCTCTGCAAAATCATGGTTCTGTGCACTGGTATTTGTAAGAAATGTCCCCATGCTTTGATCAAGTGGTAACAAGAGGGGGAAAAAAGTGGACTCACTCTTGTAATGATACCAAGCCTCTCCAGCTTTTGAACAGCATCCATCACCTCAAAATTGCATTGCAAGCCAAACTCTTCCTGGATTAACTCCTCGCATTGCAAGTCAAGGTCCTAGAACATTAGGAGCACATGAATAGTTAATTTTAATAATTCTTCCATAAGAACAAGTGCATGAATAAAATATAGATTTTAAAAAGAAAGAACAATATATATACATCACTGGTAGCCTTTCCATTTTCCATCAAAATATAGTAGGCAATTATGACCTCCTTGACCTGAACATATGAAATCACAAGGATGGAAATGAAATGTTAGCTAAGCTTTGAATTCCAATGTCTGAACTAATCCTTATCTGATTTGTTAAATCTCAAGAAAACACTGGGTGTAGAGAGTAGATCAACCTCCTGTTGAATCACATCATCACAGAGATGCAAGAGTGTGCCTTTCCCACTATCTAGTTGTTTGTCATACATGGATTGAGTGATTAGGTTTTGGTAGGTTGCCATGTTCTGTTGAAACCTGCATAAAAAAACTATTTAGCAGACTGCCAACACAAGGAATATTTAACATACTGCCCGACACAACCATAAACACTAAGAAATAACATCATAATCAAGAAAAGCTTTGCAGTTTGTGAAAGTGTTCTGGAGGATGTCTACAAGGTAACAACAAAAGCTTCCACCTTTTTCTATTGTCTTCATAATAAATATTACTGATAAAAATCAAATCAACCAAGATACTCACGAGAAATAGATCTTAGCGCAATATCCTGCCAGAGCAGAAAGGATGGCAACTACAACCCAGAAATCAGCTTTAGGCATTTCCAATGAGCTGATGAGTGTAACCTATGTGATGCGACACAAGTAAATCAGAAGGTGAAGTATCACAACATAACCAAATGAAACTGGTTCCAGTCCACTTACAAGTCCAATGACAACTGAAACAATAAACTGAACCCAATCCATTGGTGTGAGGCTTGGGTTTTTCTTCTCAGGCTGCAACAATTACAGTGTTTCTTCAGCATAATTCCAGTTAAACAATAAATATGAATGCGAAAATTTTCTTCAGACAAGGCAACTCCCAGAACTAACCAGAACCAACTCCATATCTGCCATTGGAATATTTTTGAAGTGTTTTACATGAATTGCTCTATCATCCTGTCCCTTTGGAGTTTTTCTCCTGAAGGAATACATCACAAATCAGTGCATGCTGTAATTCAAACAAATCATGCAACCATCCATGTACCAAGACTAGAAAATTTTGTCTGCAATCTCAAATCATTTTATAACCTTTACCTATACAAGACAATCACCTCTTCAAATGTAGGCTCTTGAATTGTGACCTTGCCGATTAAATTCTGAAAGCTGCAAAGAGGAAACTGTGAGACCATGAGAGAAAGTGATCGAGAGTGTGACAGCTTAATAACAGGTTAAAGAAGAGAGCAAACCTTAACTTCATTGTTTCGAGTCGTATGCGTTCAACATAAAGCTCCTTGTCTTCTACTTCACTAGCTAAATCATCATTCTTCTTGGAATCTATCTTTGGCTTAGTATTTTTCTTTCTTGAGAAGAGCTTTTGCAGTCTGAAATCGCAGTATGGAAAATAGTAACATTTTGGGTGAGCAAGATCAAAAACAGGGCATTAAATCTGCCACAGATAGCATACCTTGTTTTCTCAAGGAACCCTCGCCACGCACGAGCTATGATCATGTCCACTTTCTCCATGAAGAAAAAGTTGCTAGTGCGGTCCAATCCAATGCCCCTGCGAAATATAACATACTGGCAAATGAAGGATTATGTCAGCTAAACAAGTAGTCGTTGATATTGTTGATGGTGCCCCTACATATAAAAATATTTACCTTATCCGCGAAGTCAGGTAGGTTTTCATGATGGTGCTCCTTAAAATACTTCGACAGAAGCTTGTTATCTAACTGTTAAAGGCCAAAAATACGGATTTCACACTGAATTTAGTGAATTTTAGATAAGGAGACATTTTTTGCTTTTGCAGGGAAAGGGCATTCACCTTTGATTCATCAACTTTAATGGGAAGATTCAACAGATATTGTCCAGAATGAGCAAGTTCAACCTCATCTTCATTTACTATGTTAAAATTGCTCTTTTCCATCACCTGCACTTCAAGTAAGGACACTTTAAAGAGCACATCTAGATTCACAAAGAAACTGCTCCATGCCTCCTTCCTTCACATGGAGGTTAAACCTATCAATATTTAGAATAGGTCCTTTACCCGAAAGAAATAGGACAAGAAGTTCTGCTCAAGCATATCGATCTCCTCAGATGAGAAGTTCTGCTGCTGGAGTTTTTTAGCACCATGCACAGGATCAAAGAGAGCAAACAGTTCCTGCAAAATTACCAGCCTGAATAGATCAAATATCATTGAAACGCTCAAGACTCTGGAGATGGTTGTAAGCATGAATTCAAACCAACAAACACTGCATTTGTATGGATAATAAACTTTCCTCACCATCATATCATCAAACTGGAGATGGTACCAAGCCCTTATGGTGTACTCAACCCTCTTGCAGAGCTTTAAGAATTCTTCTTTGTCGGATTGATGTTCTTCAATAGAAAAAAAAACACAGCAGCATTAATTGAGTTGCACAGTATTGTATCCAAAGCAGTATCCTTGCTTCAGCTTGTCGTAAACAAGACAAGGCAATATTTAAAAGGGATATTTGATGGCCACATGACAAAGGAGTGAACAGCTAAACACATGTATTGCAGTCGCACTAGCTACACAGACTTGTCTATGCAGATTCCACTTAACATGAACCAGGTGAATAAATGAAAGCGAGATTCTATCTTTTCCCTCGAAAGAGACAGGGATCTCGCAAGCCAGCAATTTTGCAGTACAAATATGATAATCACGATGCTATAGCCTCCCTTTATGAGCCCAACATCCCGTGGTCGAGCAGCCAAGAAACGCAAATTGCCGGCGGCGAAGATGAGACTACCTAAACGGAGAGGCAACAGGTAGGCAGGGAGAGAAAGAGATACCGATGAGGTAGGCGAGCTTCATGATGAGCTTGGGCTTCATGATGGGGATCACGGACTCGCGCTCCAGCCGCACCACTTCCTTCTTCTCCTTCCCCGTATTCGCCTCCGCCATTGCCTGCTCTTGCCTACGCAGTATGCAGCAGCGCCCAGCTCCAGCACCGGCAGCCACCAGGCTGGATTCGTTTCTCCTTCAGGTCTCCCCTCCTTGAAGACGCGGAGGAAGAAACGCAGTTGGACTTGGGAACGGAAGATTGAGGGGTTAGGATTGAGGAATGCAGCTGTGCAGTTGATTAATTCCTCTGCCGTGGATGAACTGGGAAGGAGGAAGTGGAAAGTGGAAACGCACTACCGGTTACAGATCCGCACAGTGCTCGTCTCTTCCGCGGCCGGCAGTAGCCGCTAGAGCCAAAGCAAGATTTCCAAGAGTACGCCTTCTCCGAAAGGAGGCGTACTATTGAATACATTCAAAACCTCGGACTGTTGGGGGTGTTGGGCTGAGCTCTTGGAAACCGACTGTGGGCCGGATCAAATGAAATATTTCTATAGTGGGCCAATACTACAGCTCTTTAAAAGAATTTTCTCCTTTTTCTTAAAAAAAAAGTACATTTCGTTTTTCAATTCGAAGTATTTGTATGGGGCAACCTTCGTGTGTTGACCGCAGGTCCGCAGGTGTGGTGACTTGAATCTCCCACAAATAAAAAGCACAAAGAGGAGACACCAGCATCGTGCGACAAATGATCGCTTCACTTTTGATTCACCGTATCATGCGACAAAGGAAATAAACTCGGGCCCACCCTCTACTCAA
>Ga0182004_10004712_pt1 | contig 11034 bp, 7 predicted proteins | sample Sormic07211540_1_FD_120479 | JGI IMG/M metagenome (GOLD analysis project Ga0182004, IMG submission 120479) | Endophyte microbial communities from Sorghum bicolor roots, Mead, Nebraska, USA - 072115-40_1 MetaG | ecosystem: Host-associated > Plants > Roots > Unclassified | place: USA: Nebraska...
GAATTATCAGCAGACAACACAAACAATTGCTCCCAATCAACACCACGACTACAGTTCTTCCCTTCTTTGTTCATGAACCACAGCCAGATCTAAGAGTAACATAAACCCTCGTGCAGAGTGAATTGTTACCAATAATTCAGACATGCCAGACACACAAACTCACTCATTAACGTTTGTTCAAGTACTAAAATGCAGGTGAACAACAATTTGTCTGGAATTCGGTGGCTTTGCTCCTCAACACCTCACTTCACATGGTTGAACGGTGTACGGATGGTAGTGGCCAAAGATTCTTTCTGTCGTAGGCTCCATTCAGAATTTCAGACCATTGCTCCTGCCATTCTGTTGTATATATACAGAGAGAAGCCTGGGTTTTGAGCACCAACAAACTGCAGTTTGCCCTGCCAAATCCTCTATCCAGTTCTTCATAAGCAGCACCAAAGCTTCACCCTCGAGCAATGGCTTCCCATCTGAGATCCACAAGTTTGCCTTCTAGCCCTCGCTCAAACAAAGCTGACGTCGACCAGCAGCTGCAGAGCCTGAAGACAGCCATGGCTTCATCTTCGGCAACCATTGACACGATGTGTGATGGCTTCAGGAGGCTCGGGAGCCTCTACGCCGGCATCGAGGAGATGGTGTGCACACCAAGCAACCAAGCAAGCCTCTGCCAGACCCTGCAAAGGAAGGCAGTGGAGGAAGAGCTGGAACAGTCACTCGTCTTGCTTGACCTCTGCAACGCCATGCAGGGAAGCTTCATCGACCTAAAGATGGTCGTGCAAGAACTGCTCTTGGCTGTCAGAAGAGGAGATGACGCAGTTGCGCAACTCAAGGCATACTTCCAGATAACCAAGAAGGTGTACAAACAGTTCAAGAAGGTCTGCAAAAAGAGCAGTTCTGATGAGAAGGATTGTAGGGTGGTCAAGCTGCTAGCAGAATCAAGATTGGTCGCTACCTCCGTGCTTGAATGCACATCGTGCCTTCTGTCAAAGCAAATTGAGATGCCCAAACGGTCTCTTGTCTCCAAAGCATTCCAGAAGGGGAAAGTAGTGTGCGACGAGGAGCGATTGCAGGCATTAGAGTGCAGTATCAGAGGTCTTGAGAGCGGAGCAGAGCTTCTGTTCAGGAGATTGATCCAGTGCAGAGTTTCTCTTCTGAATATTCTTAGCTCCTAGATACTGCGAGCTCTAGACCCTTGTGATTGCATCCAACTTTTAAAGGATATGCCAATCATCAGAACAGTTTTGCAGCATGTATATACTTGTGAATATCTATAGAAAATTCACAGAATATCAAAATATAGAAAGTTCTTTGCCAATTCATGTTGTCAATTTCATCATTTATGTGTGCCTGTGATATCATTAATATCCTAACTGAATTGCTTGCTATCTCACACGTCTAAGCAAAACCGTGTGCATTGAGTATATCATCCTTTACAAGCAATAAATACATTTAACCTCAAATTTGCGGAAGCATTTCCAAATTGCAATCCAATTAGTATTTTTTTTTGTTGCAGTAAAGAACTTGACAATATCGATGATAAACACAAAGCGATGCCCAAAAACTCGCTTTGTCACTTCCTTGCACCACGTCCGAGTCGCCTCTGCGTTGAACGTGTTCATGACGCCGTGTTCGTGGTGACGGTCTCCAGTAAGAGGTTTGCTGACGCGTTGGTTCTTGTTGGCGACCTGCTCATCGCCGACGTGCGCCTCTCCTTCCATCCTTCCTTGGCCTCGGCCAGGCGAACCGTGGATGGCCTCCCCCCGTTTCGTGCATCTGCGGGCCCCCTCGTTCGAAAATCCTGCTCCGCAGTGAATGCCTCGGCGCCGCAGGGCATTACACCTCCCTCCCAACCACTCGCAGCTTTCCAGGGCCTTTCTCTGGGAACGGTGCCGCAAAATCTTTTGCGTGTACCCGCTTCTCCCTTCGACGCTGTGTCGGGTACAAGGGGAGCCGCGCGACGTCGTGTCGCATCTACTGCGGCAGCTACGGCTGCCTTCGCTGCCCAACGACCCACTTCGTATCTAGAGGCAGCGCTTTGCCCCCCGAAACCTCCCTCCCCGGTTTCAAGACGCCCCTTACCCCTCCCAACCTCCACAACCTGCTTCTGTTGCCTTGCCTCAGATCATCAGGTCAGCGACTGTCGTGACCCTGTTCGCTGCCGTCTGTGCCGTGCGTCCGGCCACAGAAGTGACCGGTGCAAGATGAGGCTCCGTGGGTTGCTCCGTGCGGCAGCGCGTAGGCTTCGCACGCCGGCGGCTGTTCGCGCCCGATCGGCCCCGCCAGCTCTGGACACGCAGTTGCCGGAGGTCCTGCCTGAAGAGCCGCCAAGCGACTACCCTCCGCCGGTGGTCATGCCTGAAGTGCCCCCGAGCGACTACCCTCTCCAGCTGGCACAGCCGGCGCTTGAGAGCCCCAACGAGCGCTCCTTCCGTGCCTCCGCGGCCTTCCTCCCCGAGAACATGCTGCCGTCCTCATCCTCCGAACCGCCTTCGGTGGACGTCCTCAACATGCAGTCCCTGCGGCCGCTCTCCCGTGAGCCATTGCCGCTAGAGCTGCCCTGCGTCGACAAGTTCGTCGTGGACTCGCCACAGTTGTCGCCCCTGGCCGTAGCCGGGCAGGTCCCCCCTGCGGCCGGTAGCGGTCAGGCCCTGGATCGGGGCGTTCAAATCCGCGCCGACGTCGCTCGTCTCCCCTCGTCGGGGGAGGAATACACTAGCGGTGAGCTGGACTATGCCTCGGATGGTTCGGGTGACTCCTGGCAGGAGGGACGTCCGCGTCACGCCGATGCATGGGTACCCCTGGGCGCGGTGAGCTTACCGAGCGCCTTCTCTTCGCGTTCATTGAGCCTCCTGTCCCCATGCTCGAGGTGAGCGGTTTCATCCGCGACGCCCTCCGCTCTGTGGCGCCTCTTCTGCCGGTCGATCTGCTCCCTTCTTCAATGGGTGCGATGCTGCTTCGATGTGAGTCCTCGGCGGCTCGCGACTCCCTGCACCTCCTCGGCCTGTCCACCATGGAGGGTCCGTGCTACACCTTCAGAAGCCGGAAGAGACGTCAAATCGCTTCTTCCGTGTGCCCGTCTGGCTCGCATTCGTCTTCGTCATTGGCTTCCCCAATGAACTCTGGTTTGAAGAGAGGATCAAGGACTGCTTCCGTGGTTTTGCCGAGGTGGCCGAGATCGACCCAGTTTGCTTATCTGGGGAAAATTTCGGCCCTCTAAGGCTGCTGCTGGAGGTGAATGACCGCCTCGACATTCCCCGCGAGCTTCGTATCTCCTACAGGCGCGGCGTCGGGAGGCTCGGAGCGGTGGCCACTGTGCATCCAATCAGGGTCTGGCCTCGTGAGTTCCAGCTCGACAGCCGGGGCAACCTGGCCACATTCTTCGGCCCGCCCGCGCCGCCGGGCGCTGGACCATCTCTGGGGCCTATGGGCCCAATGACCTCCGAGCAACAACTTCGACCTCGGCCGCACGTTTACAGCTTGGCCTTCCCCACCAACGGCACGCCAAGGTTTGCGAGCAACTTGCAGCGGGCTTTCGACCCCCTTCGCTCCTTGGTGGCGTCGGCGGATGTTCAGGTCATGGCGCGGGCGCTGATCCTGGCACGCCTGCTACCTGGAGCCCCGGCCGCCGATGCTCAGGGGGAGGTCATGCCCACGCCTGAGCCCGCACGTGTGTCGCCAGCGCGCGCGCCAGCCTCGCCGCCAGGTCGCGCCCCAAAGCCGCTGATCACCTACCAGCGTCGGCGCCTACGCTCCAAGTTGCAGGTTGCGGCGTGCAATCGCAACTCCAAGGCAGGTGCTGATCTGCATGCCAAAGCCGGGCGCCGCAGCAGCTTGCGCCTGGCTGCCAAGGCGCCTACTACCTTCATCGACATGACGACCATTGCCGTCCAGCGCAAGGCCCTGCTCAACTCCCTTTCCACCTGCTCCACGTCTCTCAAGAATCATGTCAACAAGCGAAACATGCTGTCGCGCAACCGCCTGCCGATGAATGCGTCCGAGCTGCGCAAGCTGGTGTCGGCCGCCAAGATCGACTCCCCCAGCGCTGCTGCTGGGACGGGTAGCCTGGTGACCGCGAACACGGAATGATCTGCTTCGCCCGGTTAGGGTTCTTCAGCGGCTTCCACTCCCGCGCCAACGGTCGCTGGCCTGCGCTTTGCGAGAGTGCACCTTTCATCTACTTTAGCTGTCTTCGCTTTATTTTTCTAGTTCCTTTCCGGTTCTTTTCCTTCTCTGGGTGTTGTACCTGTTTCAGATGAACTCGAACTCGAACTGTCGTTCTTTTCACGTTGTGTCATGGAATGTAAGAGGCTTAGGCGACTCGGACAAGTGCAAAGTTGTGCGAAACGTTTTTTTGGATGCAAAACCAACCATCATTTGCATTCAGGAATCTAAACTTGCTGATCTCAATTTTTTCAAAGCACAAACTTTTCTCCCGCAACCCTTCTCTTCCTCGCTTGTCGCCGCGCCGGCGGTGGGCTCGCGGGGAGGTATTCTTACAGCCTGGGATCCGGCAATCCTAACCAAAAAATGCCACTTCCTTAACGCCTACTCGATCACCACCTCCTTCTCTTGCAATGCTACCGACCTTGACTTCTTCCTTACTAATGTCTATGGTCCCTCCGACCATGCCTATTCTAATGACTTCCTGCAAAGCATTAGGGAGGTCCAAAACATAGTCTCTGGACCATGGATCTTGCTGGGGGACTTCAATCTGGTTAGAGGTCCCGCTGACAAGAGCAACGGTCAGTTTAATGCTAGTCTTGCTGGTGCCTTCAACCAAGCAATTCAGGACATTCTTGTTTCTGAAATCCCTCTGTCCGACCGTCGTTTCACCTGGTCCAACAATCAAGCCTTTCCAATTCTAGCAAGGCTGGACAGAGTTTTCACAAACGTTGCTCTCGACCTGGCTATTCCTTTGGCCCATCTTTCTTCCCTTCCCAAACCAACCTCGGATCACACTCCGCTGCTCCTTTCCTTAACCTCTAACATCCCTAAGACGGAATCTTTCAAGCTTGACAACTACCTTCTTAAGAACACAAACTTCCTAAGCTACGTAACCTCGGCATGGCAGCAGGCTGCAATTTACAACGACGTGACGGGGCAACTGGTCGCTCGCTTAAAGGCCGCCAGAGCCGCGGCGAAGGTTTGGAAACGGCGTTACAGGGCGCCACCCCAAATCCTTCAAAACTGCAAATTCATTATTCACCTATTTGACTACTTTGAAGAATCAAGAAACCTGTCCAGCTCCGAATTTCAGGTCAGGCAACAAGCACGGGATCGTCTGTATGAGGAGACAAGAGCCAGGGCCGCTTACTGGCGTCAGCGCAGCAAGCAGAAAGCAATCAGCGAGGGTGATGCAAACACTTCATACCATCATGCCCATGCAACCAACCGTATGCGTCGGAAGTTTATCAGATTGGTGAAGGTGAACGATCAGCAGATCGTCAGTCATGCAGGGAAGACCCAGGCACTTTCTGCCTTCTTCAGGTCCATCATCGGGGTCCCTGGTCAAGCGGCTGCGATGGACCTACAACCTCTGTTCGCAGGTCTACCGTCCCCTACAAGTGGTCTGTCAAGGGAATTCTCCGAAGCAGAACTAAAGCAGGCAGTTCACCAGATGAACCAGTTGAGTGCGCCAGGACCTGATGGGTTCGGGCCGGCTTTCTTCAGCGTTGCCTGGCCAACCGTCCGGTCTCAGATGCTGGCCTTCGCCGATGCCTTCTTTCATGGGGTGGCCGACCTGGAGAGGATCAATCGGTCATACATGGTGCTGCTGCCAAAAAAACAGGATGCGGTTGATGTGGACGCCTTCAGGCCGATCTGCCTTCAGAACTGTGCCCTCAAAATCATTACAAAAGCCCTAACCACGAGGCTGCAGCTTGAGATTCCCAACTTGATCGACATTCACCAGACCGGTTTCGTCAAAGGAAGATCGATTTCCGACACTTTCATTTATGCGCTGGAATTAGTGCAAACCTGCCACAAGCGAAGAAAGCCAGCCATCGTGCTTAAGCTAGACTTTGCCAAGGCTTTTGACACTGTTAACTGGGTGGGGCTGAACTCCGTCCTCCAAGCAAGGGGTTTTGATCACAAGTGGATCGGTTGGATAAACAGCCTCCTTTCGTCGTCCAAGTCTGCGGTCCTCGTCAATGGTTACCCGGGGCCGTGGATCAGCTGTAAGCGGGGATTGCGGCAGGGAGACCCGCTGTCCCCATATCTGTTCATTCTGGTAGCAGAGACACTGCAGCGCATGATCACCAATGCCGTGGAAGTAAGGCACCCGACGGACCTTAATCTTCCCTGCGCAGTTTTACAATACGCAGATGATACTCTCATTGTTTTCAAAGCTGAAACAACTGCAGCAATAAGGTTAAAGGAGATTCTGGACCAGTTTGCAGCCATGTCGGGTCTGCACATCAACTTTGCCAAAAGTACCCTGGTTCCAATTCATGCAGATATACAGCTCGTGGAGCAGTGCGTCCACATCTTGGGTTGCAGCAAAGGAAACTTCCCTCAACAGTACCTCGGGCTGCCGCTGTCGACACACAAGCTACCAGCATCCGCGTTCAGCATCTACATCCACAAGACCGATAAGTTCCTTGCATCCTGGCAGGCTGATTTGCTGAACCCAATGGGACGGACAGTCCTGGTAAACTCGGTTCTCGACTCCATACTTGTCTACTTGATGAGCTCGCTGCAGTTGCCTGCGTCCGCCTTGCACGCAATGGATAAGAAAAGGAGAGCTTTTCTTTGGTCGGGGGACAAGTCAGGGACCTCGTCTCCGGCCGGGTGTCTGGTCGCCTGGACGAAGGTATGCAACCCCCGTGACCTCGGTGGCCTGGGCGTTAGAGATTTGGGAATCCAAAATATATGTCTGCTTCTCAAGTTGCTGCATCGCCTGCACTGCCCTCTTTCTTCGGCCTGGGCACAATGGGTCCAGAGAAGAGCTTCGGTACTAACCTTAAACGGGGACCTCCACGGCGATCACTGGGGGACCCTGAGGGCCATTATTCCACTGTATCAAGCAATCACTTCAGTCATGCTCGGCGACGGCAAGTGCACCTCGTTCTGGAATGACGTCTGGTTTCAGGATGAACCGCTGGCAGACAGATTTCCAGCACTTTTGTCTCATTGCAACCTAAAGCAGGCTTCGGTGTGGGAAATCAAAACAACCGGTCTTCTGCCAACACTGGTGCCTCGTCTATCTTCCACGGCAGAACAAGAACTGCAACTAGCACTACCGATCATCGATCAGATCAATCTATCTGCAGAACAAGACAAGAGAAGCTCACCTTTCTTCAGACCAGACAACAGTCTTGACAGTGGGGTGCTTTACAAGATGATCAAAGCAAGGGGACAGGAGGACAGTCCAAAGGCGAAATTCGTTTGGAAGAGCCTGGCTCCACCAAGAGTGCAACTGTTCCTATGGCTCCTGACGCAGCGGAAGATACAATGCCGCTTGGTACTCTTGAGGAAAGGAATTGTTGGCTCAGCAATTTGCGAAATCTGCAACGCAGCGGACGAGTCACCGGAACACATTATCCATGGCTGCTGCCTCGGCCGAGGTGTTTGGACAAGCTTGAATCTTCTGTCCATGATCTCAGTGGACATGAATGACCTCCATTCAGTTCAAGCACACTCACCTCAACCGCTCCCAGAGCTGCCATCCTTTGTGGCCCTGATCTGCTGGCAGATTTGGAAAGCAAGAAATGCGAGAGTTTTCAGGAATGAAATGAAAACAGTCTCTCAGGTACTGCAGGAGTGCTTATCTGTTGCCAGTTTGTGGAAGCATCGGTTCCCTGCAAGGAAGAAGCCAGTCGTAGATCATTGGTGCTCCGTTCTAGTAATGGCTAGGGAAGGGCTAGCCTAGAGCCTGGTAGCCAAAGTCTCTTTCTTTAGCAGCGTGGGTTTGCTGCATTGTAACCCTGCTACACCCTTCCCCTCTCCTCTATTTCTCTCTGGTCTCTGTAAACTCTACACTCTCGCGAGCCGTTTCGGGCTAAAATAAATTTTTTCAGGTGGGGATCGCCTCCCCTCGTTGACCCTCAAAAAAAAAACAATATCGATGATAAAAAAGTGATGTCTTTTGTTATAGGCTTCATGGAACTAATTATTTTAGAAGTCATGTTACTCGTCTGTGCCTCATGTGCACATTCCTTCTACAATGGTTCTTGCTATATGCAGCTGAAATATTCCAGCTCAAAAAAAGAAAGCACAAGGTATAACCTTGTGATCAGGATAATTGTTACTACAGTACTAAGTAAATCATCTACTTATTTCACTAACTAAAAAGAATCAGACTAATACATATGACACCAATAATGCCCAGTTAACAACCTGTTAAGCAGCTTAACCTGCACTATATTCAATACCCATCTATCCACAATGATACCATGACCAAATGCAGATTCTTGCTACCACTAACTGAAACATGACAGAGTGTCAGTGTGTCACAGCCATTTTCGAGACGTCTGGTGGCCCAAAGTAACATAAATCACGTGGAAAACCTTGGTAGCGTGGGAATTCTTCCTGCAGCACTGTCATGAGACCACAGCAGACAGCATCTTGGAGACGAAATGGCATGATTATATTCCCTCTGTCCACCACTCAGAAAGATGCTCCCTTATTAGTGCTTCTGGTGTATAAATAGGCCTTCAGGAAAGGATACACATACACGCATCAAACAACACTTTCTCCTATCTTCCCCAACATCTCAACTCTTCACACCTCAGGATCTCCAATACACAATTGCAAACAATGGCTTTCCACCTAAGATCAGTCAGCTTGCCATCCAAGAGGCTCTCCAATGAGGCCGAAATCGAAGCCGAGCTGCAAAGCCTGGAGGCAGCCGTCTCTTCCCCCTCCGCAACCATCGCGGCGATGCGCGATGGTTTGAGGAGGCTTGGAGACGTGTACAGCCACATCGAGGAGATCATCCACTTCCCCAGCAACCAAGCTTGCACCATCCAGCAGAGGAAGGAGCTTGACGCGGAAATGGAGAGCTCTCTTGAGCTCATCGATCTCTGCAACGCCATGCAGGAGAACCTTGCCGAGCTGAAGGCCACCATCCAAGATCTGCTGGTGGTTCTCAGAAGGGGAGACGACGCAAGCATCCAGGCCAAGATCCAGTCGTACATCCGCTTGGTCAAGAATGCGCAGAAGCAGTTCAAGAAGGCCAGCAAGAAGACTACTACCACCACCACCTCTGACAAGGAGGAGTGCAAGCTGGTCAGGCTGTTGCTCAAGGCCAGACTGGTCGCTGCCTCCCTTCTCGACTCGACGCTGTGCCTCGTGTCGAAGCAGGTGGTGATGCCCAAGAGGTCACTTGTCTCCAAGGCGTTGCAGAAGAGAAGCGTGGTTGTTTGCAAGGAGGAGCAGTTGCAGGCACTGGAGTGCGTCATTGGAGATCTTGAGCTTGGGGCAGAGCTTCTGTTCAGGAGGATGATCCAGAGCAGAGTTGCCCTCCTGAACATCCTTAGCTCATAGATTCTCCTCCTCATGTGTAGTCACTCTTAGAATCCTGCGATTGGCCTCTGCATTTTAAAGGATTTGCCAATCTACATACATGTACAGTGCTTGTAGATGTACAGAAAGTAGTGCGATTGAAAGAAAAAACAATTTTGATCCATGCAATTTCTCCTGTTCTGTCATTTATACATGCTTGATGCTTCCTATTTCGGTGATATTTTGAACTGTTTTTTTTCTTTTGGGATGAGCACAGAAGGTAATTATACCAACCGCATGATTATTGCAGCAACAGCAATAATGCGCTGGCCATCCACTAACTTCCACTAACTAAAGGTAGTGAATTTCTTAAAAAGCATGCCCATCTCTATGCCTAATAATGGTCTGATTCTTCAACTGAACATGTGACTCACGCTTGTTTAGTCTTGTGATCAGCACCCAACGATGCCCTTGCCCTGCACACCACGCTGGCTTGCTCCGCATATGCGCTAATGGTCATGTGTCACGGGTACCTCACGTAGAACTGTCGAGAGATTTTTTTTCTAGAAAAAGAAATATGTTAATATTCAGTCTCTGCAGTTATTTTTTATTATAACTCAAGCATTGCCAAGTGCCAACCATATAATTGCAAGCTCATACGTAAAGTTCTGATTTAAAACGAAAAATATAGAAGTTTTAAAACTCAACATCTAGAAAGCAATTCTATTACTAAGGGGCTATTTGGGACTGCTCTGCTTCACGTTTTTCAGCTCCGCACCACGTTTTTTAGCCAAACGGTTTCAGCTTCACACACTCAGTTCGTGGAAAAAGGATGGAGTTGTGAGAGCACGTACTCCACAAACTCTAGATTTTTGTGGAGCAGAGTTTGTAGAGCAGTCTCAAACACTCCCTAAATCTCCAACGGTGCCTCGCAACCACTTCCATTGCGATTGTCTTAAAATTCCTACATCTCATAATTAACTTGACGATCCTCCTCCTTCCAAAATAGGAACTATACGTAGTGCCGACCCTAAGGGGAGGGTAGGAGGTGCGACGGCCGAGGGCCCTCGTGGGATGGGAGTCCAAGCCTAATAAGTATACAATACCACATTTGCAAAAATTTTCAGATTTCTCGTCACATCGAATCTCGCGGCACATGCATGGAGCATTAAATATAGATTAAAAAAATAACTAATTGTATAATTTATCTGTAATTTATGAGATGAATCTTTTGAACCTAGTTAGTCTATGATTGGACAATATTTGTCAAATACAAAAAAAAATACTACCATGTTCATTAAAAAAAAATAAAACTAAAAAAGGCCTGAGTGGTAGCACTATATGGTATGGAAACCAAAAGCGAGATAATTTGGGATAGAGGGCGTGCACTTTACAAATCTCACTTATTTTTCAGAGACCCTCGTGTGAGCTGTGCCGCTGTGCGTCCGGTGGCCGGCGACGGCGGTGTTCCACGCAGAAAAGCTCGATTCCGGCGGAAGGATTTGGACTCCGCCACCAACCGCTGAGTAGTCGGGTCCGCTGTCCACAGGAGGAGAAGGGCTGATCCAACGTGCGGACCCACCCAGCCCACCA
>Ga0182004_10004713_pt1 | contig 11031 bp, 5 predicted proteins | sample Sormic07211540_1_FD_120479 | JGI IMG/M metagenome (GOLD analysis project Ga0182004, IMG submission 120479) | Endophyte microbial communities from Sorghum bicolor roots, Mead, Nebraska, USA - 072115-40_1 MetaG | ecosystem: Host-associated > Plants > Roots > Unclassified | place: USA: Nebraska...
ACAACAGATCTAATTGGCTAATAGAATGGTTTCCTAGTTTGTTATATGGAATGTGCAATAGAATGATTAGTCTACCCTCAAGATATGATGCCTCTGGATATCCTCGATACGACTTGACCTTTGAGCTAATGAGTTTGGTTGGCCTTCTTGGGCATCATTCCTTGTCATATTTTGCCCAGTCAACAAGCGTGGTCAAATATATAGGCAGTGAATGTACCCCGTCCATATATTCGACACACAGCAACTTTATGTATCTCATTGGCCACGCCTTCTCCGAGATATGAGCCTAACATGGGCAAAGAGAAGGGTAAGCTTATAGTCCACTTCTCCTCTCTCTCCTATCCTCTTTCCTCCGCCTCAACATTCAGCTTGTAGCATGTTAGGGTAGTCCCAATGCAAAAACTAGAGTAGTTTTTTATCTAATAACTATACTACGAACTAAGTATTTTGCTAATGTGATAAGAGATTTATTGAAGAGGGAGAGGAGAAAAGAAAGAAACGATTTTTACCTTAGAAAGGGAGTCCTCGTGCATATCAAAACTGAAGAAACTACTCACATCAGCGTTGGGAAGAGTAGGATCATTTCTATAAGCTTAACCAGATCCTGTGCACCCGTTGTCTTCCTCTTTGTTGCCATCCCCCTTCTTATAGTATCCCACGTGCATTTGCCTGAGTTGCCAAAGTAGAAGTTGTACATGGTGCAGATTCATATGGTCTGGATGTTTTTGATGCTATGATCAATCTTTTGGTGAAGTACTTGTTTGGAGGAAAATTCAACTGCTTTTATTCAATCTATGACAAATTTCTACTAGTCACAATGAGCCAATGGAGAGTTGGAGACCATTGTCAAATTTGGGTCCATGAAGAATGCCAAGGCAAGGTTGCTACGAACCTTGCGATGCTCAGTGGGCCACCATAGAGCTCATGTAGCTCATCACCAATACCTCACTCGCCGGCTTGTGCAGCTTGTGAGGCCACCACGGGACCTCTCATGCTACTAGAGACCACGATAGCCTGGCTCACCAGACCTTGGGTGCCATGGCTAGAGGAAGCTTATGCACCTGAGACATAGGTGCACTACCCACATAGGATCCACAGGAATGGGGAGAGGAGAGGTGATTGATTGGGCTAACTTTTTTCTTGAATCGTCTAAAACATACTACGTTGGCAAACATAGTTTCTATAGGTAGTGTCTTATGGCATAGAAACTACTAGATAGTTTCTGCATTATGAGTGCCCTTATTATACTTACTCAAAGGGAAGGTAGTTGCTTCATTCACTTTGCCTTGGCCTTTAGGCCACGTCTTGGATGTTGGGCCTAGCGCACTTCTACACTACCAATCTTCAAGTTATTCAATGCATTTGCTATGGCTATTCTCCCATATGGCTCTTGGGCTGCTAATAAGGGCCTCGAGCCCATCATTAATGTGCTTTGGGTGTTGCATGAGCCACTGAAGACTAGTGGACCCTTAGAAGTTTGATCCGTGGGGGTGGAAAATCTTAGTTTCAAGCCTTTAGCCTAGTCCCTACCCCCTACTTTGTTGCCTTCACCTCTTCCTCCTAGCGCATCAAATGGTGCTCCTCCAAGAAAACCCTCCTCCCTTGCTATAGTAAAAATCTCCCTGACCTTTAGAAATAGCATTTGAGCATGTGAAACCTACCATGTTTGTCTCGCCTGGGATGTAGTGTGAGATCAGCGAGCATCATCAACCTATGGTTTGCACAGTGGCTGGTAGGAAGCCTCATGCTCATAATGAAGACATTGCCATTATCAGCATCACACCTCTCCTTAGTAACTTCTTGAATTTGATATAGTTGTGGAGATTCTAGAAGAATTATTTGATGAGAGAGATGGATATTAGAGAGGTCTAGCCAACCCAACATAGGCTTATGTTAGAATCATTTGGGCTAGTGATCATGACAACATGGTCATTGAGGGCCTCACCTAATAGAAGATGTCAGTCTAATGTTTGCCAAGCATAATAAAGGGAAAAACTAGAGAAGGGCCTTCTTCAAAACTAAACGTTAGCTAAGGTTGTTCATGGGTTCACAACAGATTTTTAGACTGATGACTATATTCAAGATGCTATTAGCTCTTTTGGAAAGGTGGTCATCTGGGAGTACGAGAGAAGACACCTAGCTAGGCTGATTGTTAGAGCAAGAGTGATCAACATGCAATTGTCAGTGTGCTCACACATGCATAAGCCTAACCCTAAAACCTTAACCCTACCATAGGGGGAAATAGGCGAATTAACCTTCTTCTTGCCTGAGCACTGTCCAAAGAAAAAATAGCAGGCAATAGCGGCACTATAGCTGCTAGACAAGCTTGCTGCTAAGCTATTTATATTTTTTCCGCTGTCACAACTTTCACCGCTATTATGCACTATAGCGCCGCTAAGTTGTATTTGTTACAACAAATTTCACCACTATTACGCGCTATAGTGCCGCTATGATAAATCTTCTGAGTCTGACTCTCAAAACTCCATCTTAGACTAGATTACCATTTTTCATTTGCAACTAATTTGGTATTTTGGACAATGAAGCTTTCATCAACCATGATGTAATGTCGTATTGTTATTTTGTAATGTTACCTAGACTTATGAAAACATATTTTTATTCATCAAAATTCATATTTAACATGTCTTTTTCATCAATTACTCATGTTTTTCATGTATTTTTTATAAAAACACTATCTGTCATAGCGCCACTATAGCTGCATAGCTACTGAAAAAAAGTTACCGCTATTTTCAATAGCCTGCTATTTTAAACTTTGGCACTGTCTACCACTGTTAGTCGCTAGTGTTACCATTATCGACCTTTTGGCTCCCTACTTGGGCTCATGATCATGACAACATGGTCATCGTAGGCCCTCATATAGTAGAAGATGTTAGTCTAACTCTTACCAAGCACCGTGAAGAGCAAAACTAGAGAAGGCTCTCCTTCAACAGTAAATGTTGGCTAATGTTCATAGGATTTCTAGCAGATTATTGGACTGACGACTATATTCAAGATGCAATCAACTCTTTTAGGAAAGTGGTTATCTAGGAGTATGATAGAAGACACCTAGCTAGGCTGATTGTCAGAGCAAGAGTGATCCACATGCAATCGCTAGTGTCCTCACACATGCATAAAGCTAACCCTAAAACCTTAACACTACCATAGGGGGAAATAGAGGAACCTTCTTCTTGCTCGAGCACCGCCTTTTAGTTGTTGATGTCCTTATCATTGGCCTTTTGACTCCCTTCACGTTGGTCAAAGGACCTTTCTTATTGACACTCACCTTGGCCCTGGCTTGTGGTAGCGATCAATGGCCCTAGGTCCTTGGCTTTGCCTCGCATCACGGTGGTCCTAGTCCTTGTTGCGTGGTTGGTTCTTGGCGTTGCAACCATGCTTGCTGCTAGCGACATTGTAGTGCACTACAAAGGTGATGGGAATGAGAGATAGTGTTAGTGTTTGAAGACCAACAAATCATCATGGGGTTATTGTTGTAGAAAGCTTAGAATTGTTGTTGCTCCCTGATCCCATTAGAGAAGTGTTCGATTACCTTTCTATCGGTAATAGTGAAGAGTTAGGACTGTAGCTCTATGAATAGTCGATAGTATTCCTGGAAACTCTATTTGGGATTCTGCTTGCAACCCCCTCTATCTGTGTGCTAGTCTAGGTTAGTACTCCACAAAAAATTTTGGAGAATTTTTGCTAGAGGTCATCCTAGGTGTCAATTGAGTTGGGTCATAGCATGTCAAACCAAGCAAGTGGCACAGTCTCTGGTGCCATGGGAAACTATAGAGCTTGAGATCATTATCGCCCCTAGCTAGCTCTATTGACTATGTTTAGATGTGAAGCCACTATTTAGGTTCAGCCTTCCTATCATTATAGGAATGATTGGATGGCTTGAACTTGTAAGGTAGTGAGACTGAAAGATGTCAGTTTGAGAAGCAAGGAAACCTATCAGGGGATATGTTAGCTGAAAGGTCTAATATGGCTAGAGGGGTTGAATAGCCTATTTAAAAAATTCTACACACTCACCAGAGCAAAAGGTTAGTAAATAACAAAGAAAAGCCTTTTGCTCTAGCTCTAAGGGGCTTTAGCAAGCCACCTAACCAACAATTATAGTTGCTATAATCACTAGGCACACAAGAACTAAGTCTTTACAAGTTACACTAGTGAGCTTAACTACACAATGCAAAACTAGCAACTAAACTACTTTGCGGTAAGTAAATGGAGAGGAAGAGATATTTATACCATCATGCAGGGGATGAATAAATCACCAATATATGAACAATCAAGCACCGGGAGAATGCCACTCAAACACAATTGAGACACCGATTTTTCTCCCAAGGTTCACGTGCTTGCCGGCACGCTACGTCCCCGTTGTGTCGACCAACACTTGGTGGTTTGGTGGCTAAGAGGTGTAGCATGAACCTGGTCCTCACTAGGACACCGCAAGAACCTGCCCACAAGTGAGGTAGCTCAATAACACGAGCAATCCACTAGAGTTAGCTTTCAGCTCTTCGCCAGGGAAGGTACAAAACCCTTCACAATCACTGGGAGATGGCCACGAACAATCACCAACTTGTGCCAAAGCTCCTCCGCTGCTCCAAGCCATCTAGGTGGCGGCAACCACCAAGAGTAACAAGAAAACCGCAGCCAAATCAATCCCCAAGTGCCACTAGATGCAATCACTCAAGCAAATGCACTTGAAATCACTCCTGATCTCACAAAGATGGTTAATCTATGAAGGAAATGATTGGCAGGAGTTTCCTTAGGCTCACAAGGATGTCAAGTAGTCAAGAATGCTAAGAGAGTGAGCTCCAAGCTGGCCAACAACTATTTATAAGCCCCTCAAACAAATAGAGCCGTTGGCTCTTTCACTGGGCAAAACACGGGGTCACCGGACGCGCAGTAGGTGAGCCACCGGACGCTCGAACCCTGCGTCTGGTGCTCAAAAGATAGCCACACATCCCCAACTTTTATCTCGCACGTCGATCTCTAACGGTCACTTTTAAACCTCTGGACGTGGTTAAGTAGGCACCAATCATGTCCGGTGCACACAGGACCCATACGCAGAGAGGATTGCAAAAGTGCGAGGTCACCGGACGTGGTCACCGGATGCTATCTAGGGAGTCCGATGCTCAGCAGTTAGAAAATGCTTGCCTGCATACTTGCTGACATCATACCACACCGGATGCTTGAACAGAGTCTGACTCGCGTCGGATGCGAGCGTCCGAAGCGCACTTCACCTGTGCTAGAAATCGTGAGTGCATCGGACATGCAGGAACCGCGTCTGATGCCTCGGAGGCCCACATTCAGTGAGTGTTTTTTCTGTGAAAAACACTCTCACGACTTCTCCAAACTTTTCACCAGCACAATAGAAAATATGTATTTCATTTTCTCAAAAGCGTTGAATCCCGTCTCGCAAGCTCGGCGGAAGGAAGAGAGGAACCCAAATCCCTCTCTACCCTTCAAACTCCACCTCATTCTTAAAGTGTGCCAACACCACCATGTGTGTACCAACAACACAAGTGTGTTAGCATTTTCACAAACATTTTCTTTGAAGGAGTTAAGTTACCTCACTAGGTTCTAAATGCATGCACATGAACAATGACACCTAGTGGCACTCGATAACGGCTTAGCCAAAGAATTCCCCTCTTTATAGTATGACTATCTATCCTAAATGTGATCACACCCTCTATGGTGTCTTGATCACCAAAACTAAAATCCTAAGCAATACCTTTGCCTTGATCTTCGTAGGGTTTTGTTTTTCTCTTTCTTCTTTTCCAAGTTGAGCACTTGATCATCTTGTGGTCATCACCATCATCACCATGATCATCACTTGCTCCATCAATTAGCATGTACCAATCTCATTAAGCCTACACACACTTAGTATAGAGGTTAGTACTAGGGTTTCATCAATTATCCAAAACCAACCTAGGGCTTTCACTAGCTACCCTATATCTTGGACTCACCTCCTCCTTTGTTGTGAGGTGATGGTGTATGTCTTGGGGCGGGTGTTGCCTGGCTACCTATCTCTGTTTGCCCTATTTTGGCTTCCTTGTGGCCCAAGCCAGGAGTGAGCAGGTATTCGCTGCTCTAGTTATCGAGAGAGATTAATGACAGAAGTTGTGTTTCCGCCTTGCAGCTAGAGCCATGGACTCTAAAAAGACCCTAAGACGTTTTTGCTCTTCAGTCAGGTTTTCAATAGCTGCTAGTTATATGACCAAGGCATAAACATTGGCGTAAGGTGTGGTAAAGACCCTGTGGACAACAACTTCCATGAAATTGGCATCGAGGTTACGTGAGGCGAATGCCCTTCTATTGTCACAGTCACGATGTTGCTGATTTCGCATCTCATCTTGGTAGCATTGTTTGGCTTCAGCTTCGGTAGCCAAACACTATCACTCAAACTCACAGTAGGCAGCTTGGTACTGCTCCCACTCCTCCTTGTGATGTTGGACACAATTTTAGCAGGTCCACCGCTCCTTGTTCTTCCTTTCTATTGCAGTTTTCTATTCATCCGTCTCATTAGTGGGTACAGGGGCATCAACCGAGATATTAAACAAAGCCTCATCGCCGGATTGAACATCGAGAGCCTAGGCATAGGGATCTACGATGGCTGTAGTACCATGAGCACTTCCCGAGAATGAATTAAGGTGCTATTGGTCTCTCACTCTATCCTTGTTGTGCTAGCTAGGATCTTGGTAGCCCCATCATCGTCGGACGGAAGGGTGCTGTCGTCCTAATAAGGCAATAGTTCCACCATGCCGACTAGGTGAAAGGGATATTATGAAGTGATGACTGGCCTAGCACCTGGCTAGTGTACTATGCCGCCTTTCGATGTGATGGATAGGACCAAACCCCTTTGAACTCCTATCAGAGAGATCTCCTATTGTGACTTTAAGAGGTGTTCACTACTACAGATTGTTTTTGGGAGGTGTTTTGACATGGGTGTCGAAGGCAACTGGGCCGGCGGCCTGCCTCTGTTAATATCTTAACCGAGGTGGTTGGCCAACTGCCTTGGTTAAGAACATGACTAATTGTGACCTTAGTTCCGAGGCGGTTGGCTTGCCCGCCTCGGTTAAGCTGTTTTACCCACCTCCATTAAAATTCCTATAGTAGTGGTTGGATCGACTTCTAGAAGTCAGGAGCCGAGTTTTTGAGTTCGAGTGGAAAACAAATCGAGTCTTTGATATGGGCATCTAATGGGAACTCCAATTCAGATAGGGTGAACGTGTCCAAGTGGGAGTCATGGCTTTCTAGAGCCTTCCGAGTCTGAGTTAGATCAGAATTTGAAAGGCGGGAAAGCTTCTCAACGAGATGATCCAGCATAGCATTGAAGGTGTTGGAGAAGTTTGAGGCCGTGGGATCTCTTAGAGGCGACTGTGGAGCTGGCCACAATTGTCAATAGTGCAGATCTACGAGCCTAAGACAAAAGTGGATCCCGCCGAGAAAATCATGTTGTTGAGGTCTGTTGAGCTCTCAACTGTGAAGATGTCGAAAGCCCCTATCTGGCGCGCCGTTTGTCGGTGTTTGAAGACCGGCAACTCGTCATGGGGTTACTGGGGACGATGGTTGGTGGGCTTCAACATACGAAACTTAGCAGTAAACACAAGAGACGATGATTTATATTAGTTCAAGCCGCAATGCAGTAATACCTTACTCTAGTGTGGTGTTTGACCTTTTGCATTAGATTGGTCCGTATGATTATGCGTACAAGCGGGTGTACCCTGCCTCTCTTTATATTGGGTAGAGAGTAGGGACACATATATAGTCCTAGTCAGTTACAATAGAATAGTTGTAGTCCTATTAAAGAAGCTAGCTTTTCTAGTAAGCCTACTAGATCGGTCCTTGATAACTTGGAGTCCACGCCACCTTGCCTCATGTCCTCAATCAGACCCCTAGCCTAGGGCCGAGCATGGTAGTTGACCCCATAGGGAGCCCCTAGAGTGGGCCAGGAGAGGCCACTTACACTTCTACGACAGGCGGCTCCAATTCCAACCGCCACTACAAATAGTTCTTTAGAGGCGGTAGACGTTACTATCATCTCTAAAAATAAAATCATTTTCAGAGAAGACTGGTGGTGTCAGCTGCCCCCGAAAACCATTTGTAGAGGCGGCTTAGTAAGGAACTACATCTATAAATGCCTCTATAGTCTATAGAGGTGGCTTGACTCATAGTGCAGTGCAGAGGCAATTGAGCCGCCCCTGTTAAAAAGGACACCAGCTGAACATCGTTTCTGTAGGACTGAATGACTAAAGTACCAATCTCTTTCCCCAATGACTGTAGCATGGGGCCAAATGAGATGGGCAGGACACAGACTGACTATGCAATGTTGTTGCCCGCAGGATCTTCCAGGACTGGGAGAACAGTTTACAATATCTCCAAGATTTTGGGGAAACATTCGAGGTCCTGATAAGTAAGCTTAATCTGTTGATGAATGTCAGTACCAAGGGCATCCTTATCGCTTATATTTCTGCACCAGTAGTACTGCCATTCGCAGTCTTGAGTATATGTGTCTACCTGTTTTACTTGCTTGGGCCATTGGGCTGTGCAGCGATCTCATCATGGCGCATAGCAAAGCTCAATCACGGTAATGACAGTGATGGAACTGACAGCGAGGCAGACATGATGGCAACACTGAACATATTCTATTCACTTATTATTTTCCAAGGCACCACGTTCCTGGTATTGCTACTACCTATGAACATCTACAAGGTAATTTTGACCAGCCATCTTCATGCACTCGAGCAACTGCCGGAGGAGTGGGGCAAACAGGCCATCGAGAGGTACCTCCGTCATATCAGCTCAAAATGCAGAAAGGATCCTCTATCCATCAAAGGCACGGACTTGATCAAGTACGCCGCTGAGTTTCTGGATTCTGAATCCCGGGAAGACTACCTGTATGGTGCAAGGTTACTCAATGCCTACATTAAGAAGGGAAAAGATGTCAGCTGGGTGCTGCTTCCCTCGAAGCAGAAGATTCAGAAATTGATAGAATCACTGAGGATAAGAAGCAGACTAGATGAGAGCACAGAGATTAGGGAGCTCGCCACGACGATCCTGGCAGATCTTGCTGGCCACATAGATGTAGCCATGTACCCTGGGGCTATGCGGTATATATCCTCCCTGCTCCAAGAAGAAACCGCAGAGACATATTGGAATAGCAGCAAACAGGCCTGTCATCCGCAGCCGCCTCAGAGACAACTAGGGCCACTCGAAATCATTTTTCAATCCAAGGAGGAACAGATGAAGAACCTGGCCAGATTAGAAGAGGAACGCCAGTGGAGACTGATGAGAGACCAGAAGAGACTGGGGACAGGCCAAGATCGACGCCAGCAGAACAGTGAGGGGCGTACCACTACCAGCAACGAGCTGATTCTGCAAGGCCTAACCATCCTCGAGAGGCTGGCGTCCAACAACGACAACCGCAGGCTCATATGCAACACCCCAGGCCTGCTTCCCAAGATCACAGCACCCATCTGAAGGACCGAAAACGGCGACCAGAGGGGGGGTGAATGGGAGCCGTAAATTTTCTTTTGAAATATTTGTGGCCACTGTCCCAAATCACCGCCGAACACAAACGAGTACCCAAAAACTAAATTACTCAAGCCAACCGGTGACAAGAGCACTTAGAAAAATTCTTCGGAACGATAGAAAGCTAACACAACAGACGGAACACAAATCGGAGCTCAAACGATCAAACTACGAGCATAACAGGAAATCTAAGAAAAATGGACAGAATATCCCCTGAAATAATCGATCAACACAGTCTGAAAAACAAGGATAGTAGAGGGTCTGCTCTCCACACACAGAAGAAAACGATGCACAGCACAGCCAGAAGACTGCCTCACACAACAGGGATCGTCTCCTGCAAGAACTGTGCTGAAAACTTGTTGTCACTGCAAGCATCGATCTGTACTAGTTGATTAGGAACAAAACCAGCTGTTTGTGCGAGCTGTGCTTCACTGATTTGCCAGACATGTAGTACCAATGAAATTCACAGGCAAGCTCTTGCTAGTGTTGATGCACTCGGTCCTGGCCATGCTCTTGCCGTAGGTCTGCTGTGAACAAACAGAAAAATAAATAGAAACAAAGAGGAGCCAGATGAAAGCAGGTGCTTGCCTAGAGGATTGATGCACCCTGTGGCAAAAACAACTTGGCCAGGAGATGCACACGGCCAGGATACTAGCACTGATGGCTCACAGAAGTCCTCGTGAAAGCACAACAAGAACCTGACGAAGAACAGTTAAGAGCAAACAGAAAAAGTGGCTCCAAGAAATTCAACAAAAACCTACCCAAACCTCCATGAAAAATTCCCAAAAATTGCACAATAGAAATTCGACTTCCTACGAGCCTATCCTCAAAAATTCATAGCCTGGAATTAATTCAAACTCTGGTAAAAATTCAGACAGAGGCCAAGAACAGGGTTTTTTCTCAAAAACGGAAATCGGATCGATCTACGAGCTCGTGCCAAATTGATTTGAAAAACTGAAAGGATTAGTTCAGCACAGGTCCTAGCTCGTCATGGATCAACCGAAATCTCCCCAAATCTCTCAGACTAAAAGATTTAGCAAGAAAGGGGGGAGAGGGAAGAACGACAAACAGAGAACATAAAAGGAACGAACACCAAACTGCAGTCACAGAATCAAGACACCATGAATCCAAAGCCCAGAGGGCAACGTGAGGTAAAGGCCTCACTTCCCAAAATAAAACATCAGTTCATCTAACCCTAAAACTCAAGAAGCAGGAACGGGAGAGAGGAGCTACGGGGAGAGGAGAAAAGCTACAGAAAAAAAAAACTGAGAGAGAAAGGAGAGGTGGAAAAAAAAAGATGGAAGAGATGGGGGAACTCCTCCGGCTTATTTATCAGGCATATTACATATTCCCCAGATGTCCTTAGATATTTTTGAACGAACTAGCTAGCCCCAGGGGCATTCTAGTCCAACTCGACATGACCTAAATCCGACGGCCACCGCGCCTCCTCACCGGTAGCCTCGCTCCGAAGCGATCTCACCGATGCCGCCACGTGCCATC
>Ga0182004_10004714_pt1 | contig 11031 bp, 7 predicted proteins | sample Sormic07211540_1_FD_120479 | JGI IMG/M metagenome (GOLD analysis project Ga0182004, IMG submission 120479) | Endophyte microbial communities from Sorghum bicolor roots, Mead, Nebraska, USA - 072115-40_1 MetaG | ecosystem: Host-associated > Plants > Roots > Unclassified | place: USA: Nebraska...
CATCACCATGATCATCACTTGCTCCATCACTTGGCATGTACCAACCTCATTAAGTCTACACACTTAGCATAGAGGTTAGTACTAGGGTTTCATCAATTATCCAAAACCAAACTAGGGCTTTCACCTGTTCATCATCATCCTTTTCGATTTCCTGCTTGTCATCTTGGTAAATCTTATTAGTTCCCTAATTCGGTGGTCATTAACACCAAAACCCACAAAAGTGGCTTAATTGCACTTACACTACTGAGACAAGTAGATGCACACTTGCTACTACCTAAACACTAATGGAGACCACCTTGCAATCGGCATTTACCAATTACTCCATTAAGCTTGAACTCCCTCTTGCTTTCCAACAAGTGTAACCAATAATTTAGAGTGGCAAGGGAGCTTTCATGGTCGAGATGGAGGGGTACAAATAGCCCTAACACAAGCAACTAGCCGTTACAACTCTAGTACACAAAATTCAACAAACACGGGATGATTTAGTGACCCTGAGCACTTTGGACTAATTCAGTGCCTATCTAGTAGCTAGTATCTGAATATTTGTTATTGTGTACGGTGAAGTGACCTAATAATGCATAGTCCTATGCCTACCACCGCACTAATCTGGTGGCTACTATTCCTCTCTGGCAGCTCTCTGGCTAGCATCAGATAATGTGTTGCCTAAGCACCAAATCAATCAAGTGTCCGTTGCTTCTCTTTGTACAACAAACTCTAGCATGGTGTTGTAACACATAATCTGGTGCTCTCAAGGCCATAGCATCAAGTTAATCAGGTGGTATAAAAACATCTCCATTCACTTCCAATTCAAACACCTATGAATGACTTGCTTCCAACTAATTCTTGGGTTTCCTCCGAGCTATCTAGTGCTAAGTTTCACAAGTGTGCACCACACTAACTCACTAGATTCACCTAGATCAAGTTACTAGTTCATACCCCCTTTATAGTATGACCAAAGAAAAAACAAAGTCCTAAACTACTCTAAGTGTATCTCAACTCCACATAAGCTGAAACAAATTCCATCAATAGAGGCATGAAAAACATTGATTGCCTAATCATCAACCATCATTGTGACATAACTTAAATTTCTTGCAAAATATACGTTAGTCACCATGAGGCATCATAGAAAAATGAGTTGAAGACCAATCTACTCTAGGAAGTCTAAGTTGTTATAAAACTGACTACTATGGTTTAATGTTGGATGTTCCAACCCTTGAGTGGACTTGAACTTAATGTGATGGAGAAATGATTTGAAGAATTGACATCCATTATTATTTTTTTACTCAAGAGCTCATCAAATGTACATGAATTCAACCCATTGATCATCTAATATCTTTTTAACAAAGAGTGATAACTCCTAGTTTGCAATTCAGAAATTTTGTGAATTTTATCTCTTGGTCTCTTCGTGAGTTGCTTTAGGTAAAGAAATGACTAGAGGCATGATATGGATCTTGGATGAGCACAAGAGTCCTAATGCACCATATTTCGTCAAGTGAGAACTATAGCCATTCGAATCAATAAAATTTCACTTGTGATTGTCTAAGTCAATGAAATTTTGTGTCGTAATATATCATCTCTTAGTGGTGGTATGTATTCTTCGGCATAATTCCAATCGCTGTTGTGACTTACCAAGATATATAACTCCTTTATATAAACTCTTAATTGGATAAGTGTATTTTCATAAGTAGTTTGAGTACTTGATACACATATTAAGGAGAACCCATTTTATAACTCGTGTCTTTTGAGACTAATATTTTTCTTCTTGCAAATTTGTTTAATCTCTTGATTTTTAATCATATATTTTGTTTGGTACTCCATCCCAAAGTATAAAGTCATTCAAGAATCTTAAAAAAGTCTAAGCATTTTAAATTTGACCAAAATTATAGAAAGAGTTATAAAAATTTAGGACATTAAATAGATATAATATGAAAATATAATTAATGAAAAACCTAATGATATTTAGTTATTATCATAAATGTTGTTATTTTATGATATAAATTTAGTCAAATTTGAGGTGATTTGACTCTCCAAGATTCTTAGGCCTTGTTTAGTTGAGAAAAGATTTTAGATTTTGACACTGTAGTACTTTCGTTTGTATTTGACAATTATTGTCTAACTATAGACTAATTAGGATCAAAAGATTCGTCTCGTAAATTACAGATAAATTGTACAATTATTTTTTGTTTTCGTCTATATTTAGTGTTTCAGCATGTACCACAAGATTTGATGTGACGTGGAATCTTAAAAAGTTTTTGAATTTTAGGGTGAACTAAACAAAGCTAAAAGTACGGTTTGTTGATTTTTTGACCGGTTAATTTGGAATGGAAGGAGTAGAAAAAATCGGTGGCCGGAGCAGTTGCCTGTGATGATACGATCACTTGAGAGAGGAAAGGGGAAGTCGCTCAATCTCATCGCGTCGGACCCCGGTGGCTGCTTTGGATCAAATCCGATCTCGTGGCCACGGCCAGCACACACCTCCTCACGACTGACGTCCACCTCTTCCTCCCCTTCCTCAGCCGCTTCTCACAGAATGCCCAGTGCCACCGCCTGAACCCACCCCCGAGCCACCGCCGTCGACCCGTCCCTCCCCCATGGCCGCCACCGCCGCCTCCATCTCTCTATCCCTCCACCTTCGTTTCCGCCCGCCCCTCCCTCCTCCACGCAACCCCCCGCGCCACGCCCCCTTCCCCCTGCTCTCCCCTTCCCTTCCCGCCCCCTGCCGCCTCCGCGTCGCTCCCGGCCGCCCCTCGCCGTCCCCGTGGCGCCCCGACGTGCGGGCGCGCGCTGGAAGCACCATCGGGGCGCCGCCTGCGCTTGCGCGCCCGGGCGGCGCCGTGGAGACGGACCGCCTCCCCTCCGACGTGCGGGACCGCGCCATGGAGGCGGTCGACCACTTCGGCGGTCGCGTCACCATAGGCGACGTCGCCTCTCGCGCTGGGCTGCAGCTCGCGCAGGCAGAGCGCGCGCTCCAAGCACTCGCCGCCGACACTGAAGGCTTCCTGGAGGTGCGCCGCTGTATATGCCAGCTACTCCCTGCTTTCCTCCTCCGTTGGTAAACCTTCCGGCCTTCTCTGATAATCGTCGCTGATTGTGTAGGTATCGGAGGACGGGGAGGTGCTATACGTCTTCCCAAAGGACTATAGGGCAAAGCTGGCTGGCAAGTCGTTTAGGATGCGGGTCGAGCCTCTGGTTGACAAAGCCAAGGTATATTTCCAGCAAGGAAGGTGTAATAATGCGCTTGGTTACTATGAGCTCTTCTGATATTGGTTTGTGCTGCTGCTCTTTTTGTAGCAAGTGGGTGCTTATCTGGTACGTGTTTCATTTGGCACTGCACTCATTGCCTCAATTGTGCTGGTGTACACTACAATCATTGCCATTCTCTCAAGCTCAAGGTATGTTTAGTATAGCAGGAAAGAGTTTGTGTGATAATTATTGTATGTTCACTGCCTAAAGGCCTGTTCTGGAACAATATCTTCGTCTTTGTCATATGTTTCAGTTCCCTGAAACAGGCATTCTGTGAATTTTATCTTAGAGGTGCTCTCTCTATAATTTGGTTCATGAAGTGTTATAAAAATGAAACACACTTAGATTTCATGATTTTTTTTTGAACTTTAGTTGTAGGTTTTGTCATTTAACTCAACACCCCTTTGATTGGTAGCACTTCCTCTTCTACTAGCAGTGATGAAGATAGTCGTGGTAGGCGGCGGAGATCTTATGGTTCTACTGTCATCATTCCGACAGATATGTTTTGGTAAGTTCCATATACCTTTTGTGAGGTGTTCTGAAAGTGCTGGATCATGCTATTATGTTATTGGACTTAATAAAAGAACAAAAAGGCAATTCCCCTTGCTCTTGGACTCGTGGAGCTACTCAATCTGCCAACCACATGTCCACATCATTTGACTTACTGTACATTTCAAGTTGGATGTTGCCTGTACTTTGCATGCGTAGGGTTTTGGAAATTCGTGTTCAAATAAACCATCCTAGGGGAAAAGGGAAAAGAACCCAAAACAAAGTTCAATTTGAAATGTTGCTTGATAGAAGAAAGTACATGGGTTGAAGGTATACATGTTTTTTCCAGGAATGCATCCATTACACTTGTGATGCAAATCATCTAATGATTTGGGCATGATAATATTCCTGATTTGGACATGATAATATTCCTGATGAGATGTTCATGAAATTTAACTACAGGAACAATGATTCTAAGCCATCCGACTATTCAATTGTGAGAAGATTCTGTATTGTGTTGCTGGAAAGTTTCAGCGATATTGTTCTCACCACTTCATGTTAAGATGACTATAACGAAATGGGACATACACATCATTTTGAAATTGCAACGTTGTATCCGAAGTTATGCACAGAAAGTATCATGTACGTTCTTATTATTCACACTGTTCATGTGCCTGCAGGTACTTGGACGCAGATTATTACAGAAGGCGTCGAGTAGAAAACGAAAATGGGATGAACTTTATTGAATCTGTAATCTAAAAGGGTTTGACTTGTTTGTTCATTCTCACACTGTTTTGATGGAATGTGTAGGTAGTTTGAAACTGTATGTAATGTTTATTAAATAAATGTCACAGGTATTTTCATTTGTGTTTGGGGATGGTGATCCAAATGATGGGCTTGAAGAGAAGCGGTGGAAGATGGTATTTTCTTTTTCTTTTGAGAAAATTTAGCTTCTTCATGACCATTTATTGTATATTCATTTTTTCTATTACAGATTTCTAATTCCTATTTGAATTCACAGATTGGGCAGTACATTTCATCAAATGGTGGAGTTGTTACAGCTGAAGAACTGGCACCGTTTCTTGATGTGCCACCTCCATCAGAAGAGTCCAAGGCATGGGAACTCTTGCCCATTTTTTGCCCTAAGTATATTGCTTATTTTGTTAAGAGATTAAGTTCTCTACTCCGTGCACCTGTGAAAGCTATTTACTCTTCCTTTGAATAATAAACTGAGGGGAGGCTTATCGTATTCATATTTTCATATCATTTCTTGAACTGCAGGACGATGAATCATTTGTTCTTCCAGTTCTTTTACGCTTCCAGGGACATCCAGAAATTGATGAGCAGGTGCAACCTTCTTACCTTCTTCTCTCTAGCAGTTCAGACTTGTACCTGAGAACTACCATTGTCAAATATGGCCTGCACTTTCAACCCACCCAGCTAACACTGGTGTATGTGTGTGTGTGTGTGTTGGGGGTGGGGTGGGGGGGGGGGGTTGATTACTGTTTTTTTCTCAATTATTGGTATCACCCAAAAAATGGAATAAACAAACAACCCCAATCATGTATTCTCTATAAAAAATAGTAGAAGATCTCAATTGACTCACATGCTATGTCATTAGATTGGTGCCTAAGTATCTAATTCTTCATTTATTGCAATTTTTGTACAAAGAAAAACGATAAAGGAACATGCAATGTGTGAGTAGATGTAAGAAAAAAGGTGCTGGGAAATTTCATGTCCTGGATGATGTAGGGTGCAGCGGGTGGTTTCAGATGCCATGGAGGCGTCAGCCAAAGCAAAAACAGCCTTACATTACATGCACTAGTTCTTTCACTTGAGGTTGAGGAGGAAGAAGGGGAATACAGGCATACAGGGTGCAACCATCACACATCAGTAGTACGCTAGTTAAATGTTGTCGACATTGGCGACAGATAGCTCTGCCTGTGCCAGCTACATACTAAAGATGGCATTCTTCTGAGTAACTCAATGGTTTTGTTTTTCTTATAGGGCAATATCCTGTATCGATTTCCATCGCTGCAACGTACTGCTTCATCAAAAAGTGGTAGGAGCAGGGAATATGTGGGTACCAAATGGTCTGCAATGTTTAGCGGAATTGAAAAGTACTTAGAGGAGAAACCATGGAAATTCAGGTCAGTATATATCATTGTGATCCTTAGTGAAGTTGAACTAACCCAGGATGCAATTTTATCAAATAAAAAAGTGTGGAACTCCCGTGCTATTTTTTTAGATTTCTAATACAATTAGTGCATGTGGATTATATAGGTGCATTTTTTATACTCCCGGGAGTAGTTACTCCCATGATCAATAAATCATGTTGCGTGTGTGTACATACTCATTTATCATTTTGAGTATGTTGATATGCTCATATTAAGATACTCCAGATCTTTACTATGTGAAAGATTTTCAAAAGAGCCCATATTTCTACTATATTATTTAATACTAAGACAGCAGTATATAAAATAAGTATAACCATATACTCTTAAGTATACTTTCATACTTGACATACATAGTAGTATGATGATATACTCCGTCTACATACACTTCGTTGGGCCACATACGCCCTAAATCCAGAGATATACACATGGGAGTAACTACTCCTTAGGAGTAGGAAATAATTTCCCTTTTAAATATTATATATGAATACATTACATTAGGAGCGCAATGTATGAGGGTCTAGAGATTGGGCATTATGTTATATAGGTTGATTCATTAAGTGGAATTTTTTTCATCAGCTCTAAATTTGCTATTTTAATCTATTCTATGCCTTTTCATAAACCTACCGGTTGCTTTTGCAGTAAAGCGAATGCATCAGAGAAGGCATTGGTTGCTGGTTTGGGAGGACTCAATCTCTTTGGTGTCATCATTCTTGGAAACTTGTTGAAGTAAGAATTATAATAATTCTGGCCCCACGTATCATTGATATGTAATGCTAACAATATGTATTAAAATTTATCATGAAGGCAAATGACTGTGACACCTGGTGGACTGATCTCATTTGCAGCACAGTTATATCCTTTGCTTCAGGTATGGCTGGGCTTGATATGTCTGTTTAGTACGTATCGTGGTCTTTACTCTTGTCATTCCATTTATGCATATTTGGCCTGACAGAAATCACTAGTCTTTCTCTTTTTTAAGGGAGTTTCCAGATGTTGTGAATGTTGCAAAATTGATGGTTGTTGAATTACATATGAATTAATAATATTATCAATGATATGTACTGATAGTCTGATACATTGTGATTATTTCTAGATATACGCTGGCTCCTTTTTTGCAATACCTTTATTTAGATGGTTTCTGCTACGCAAGACCAACAATGACATTAGAAAGAGGAATAAGGCCAGAGAACAGCGAGCTCAAGAACTCGTGTCTCCAGATTCTTCTCTAAGAAGAAAGGTAATAACAATTGAAGTTCCACACAACTCTATGTAATTATTTTCCTGTTACCCATGTGTGGATCTGTTTTGGTAAAATCAGGATGGGTTTGGAGCATTCACAGAACCTTATAGACTAGACTTATAGTGATCGGTAGCAACTTATTTATTCCTGACATTAGAAACTTCTAAAAAGAAACCTGTTATGGGCTTAATGTCCATGACTGGACCAGCAGGTCTAACAGTGGCTGATGAGGGCTCCCTGTCACCTACTCACCCTGTGGTACGGTCACCTGTGAACAGTCCCACTGGATTAAGCGCAGTTTAGGGTCATCTCTCTGCCTTTTGCTGAGTCTCTTAAACTGCTGTTAGCCTTTGTGCTAACTCTCTTAAACAGCTTCAATCCTTTTCTCCTTCCCCTAGCTGCCGCCACTCTCTGCCATGCCTCTTCTCTCCCTGCGGCCCCATCTCCATGACCACCACCTCCTCCCTGCCTAATAACTCAGATCCATAGTGAAGCCACTATAAAAGGGGCTTAAAGCATAAGATCAAAGTGTGTGTCAATAATCTATTATCCAGCTTGGACCTTCCGTTCTCAACAGCTACAATAAACTGGCTATTTGAATGAAAATATATGCTTATCATGACATTTTTAGATTGTGTGGTGTGCACGTCTTTATTTCATTCTTTAATATTACTCAATTTATTTTGGTGCCTTCTCATCAACTTCATGCCACACTTTAGATACTACATCCAATCACAGTTCACAAATATAAGTCTATCTAGGTTTGTTGTAAAGATCTTTTCACCTTTGATTAGCGATATCCAAAATTTTATATAGATTGACAACGAAAGATTGGGATTCCTAGATTCATTGTGAAAAATATTTTCCTAATATATAATTCTTTCCACTTCAGATAATGTATTTTTATTAATATTACTAGTTGTCGATGTCCAAATGGGCTTGTATTTCCAATTAGAGGAAGTAATTGATACTTGGCTTCATGTCCTTCACTGTCTTTTTTGAACTTTTGAAGTAGCATAAATTTGGCTTGTGTTTTTCTATATTTTCAGTTGCTCAGTGCACGCGATATGGCTGAACGGAAAGTAATTACGCCAGAGGAGATCGTCTATACTACTGAAAAGGATCTATTGGAGCAGGATTATGAAGTCAAGGAGTGGGAGAGGAGATTTAAGGAGCTTGAATCAGAGTGATGGACATGACCAATATACTTGACGTTCGTAGTAGCTCTACATGGTCCTCACATCAGACTTGGTGGTAATTTTTTATCTGCATCCAATGGAGTGGAAGATATATCTGACTGAACCACTCAACCAAGTGAAATTGGATGGTACTGGACCTTACTAACAGTCATATCACTACCAGCCCACCACTGACTACTTCGCTATGAAAGTTTTGTGGAAGCTGTTGGTTTAATTGAAATCGACCATTGTTTGCAAGCTGATGTACATATCTGTGGCATTGATCTGCATATTTGCATAGTTCCATTCACAGGACTGGAGATCAAATTCAGAATTCGACACGAAAAACAGGGATACTCGGTTTGAATGGAGTCCCATCAGAAGTTCAGAACATGTAAAAAGATCAGTCTGTAAACAGGGGACTCAGACTTTGGCATTCGTAGCAGAACTCTGTCCTGTCTAGGAATAGACATACTGTTATAACTTTCAGCCTGTTGAATCAATTCATGATGGGAACATAACAATTTCTTGCATTAAACAGAAAATGTGTATCAACATGTCCAGTTTCTATACTCCATACACAGAGAATGAAACAAGGGAAATCTACCAAGGTCAAAAGAACAGAGTTACATAGTATTGATATCAATTATCCCACCAATAAATAGTTGCAGTCAATGCAGCTATATATTCCTACTGTTTGTACCTTTCAGTAAAGGCTCTGATGAATCGACGATGCATATGCTTCAGTTAGTTCTAACCTAGTATATTGTCAGTATGAGTACAGTAAGAGCTTCTGATCGCTATCAGAAATCCCAAGTTGAGATGGCCAAATTACTCGGAAGTTCCTGCAGAATATACCAGTTTGTTATTTATCTGACGTACAGAAAAAAAATTGATGTACAGTGGTAATGCCAAACTGATTGACCTTGAGTTGCGACAGGAAACCCTGTCAGCATGAGATGCTTAGCTACCATTTCCTGGCTGCAGTTGTTAGTGCTCCTGCTCCGTCGGTAGCTTAGGCTGTCAGGATAAGACGAATGCGACGGACGCGATGGCGACTAGTGCAAACAAACGAATCACCTGCCAAACACAAGATGCACAAGGAGGTATTTCAGTTTTAATTTAATATCTACAGACACATTTCAGACGACAGCAGATGGGATTGGTCAGTGTGTGAATTTGTGCTAATGCAACTACTGGTTACAGCATCCTCCCTTTCCCGTGGTGGAGAACCTATTCCTTGCGACCATGCATGCCTAACCTGGCCATGCATGCCACTCTGCACGGCATCTCAGTCTCACTCATCACTCTCTCCCAGCCTCCAGTGCTCCACTCAAACGTGACAAGACTGGAACATCAATCAAGAAAATACCGTACGTACCTGTCGTGCTGCTGCAGTCGACGACGACGACACCAGCATCGTCGGCGGGAGGTAGCCGTTCAGGCCGACGTTGTACACCGGCGTGCCGTCGGGGTAGAAGAGTCCGTAGTTCCTCTCCGACGCCGGTCCGGGCTTGAGGTTCTCGTTGAAGAGCGCGAAGACGTAGACGTCGACGGGCGTGGCCGGGCGCAGCGGCGTGCCCTGCTTCATCTCGATCCGCTGCAGCAGGTTCCGGATGTATGTCCCCGCGTACTCGGGCGTGGCGCCTGGCTCGTCGGCGTCGCCCCGCGACGGCCACCCGGTCTCCGACACCTTGACCTCGACGTCCGTGTGCCCGAGCCCCTGGATCGCCGCGTACACGGCGTCCACCTGCGCGTACAGCATGTTGTCGTAGCGGAGCCCCGTGCGCTCATCGACGACGCCGGCGGCGTTGGGGCGGAACAGCACGTAGTCCAGCGGCACCCTCGCCGGGTCGTCCTTGTACGCGAAGTAGGGGTAGCAGTTGATGAGGAACGGCGCCCTCGTCGCGGACAGGAAGCTGAGGAACGGCTGCAGGTGCGCCATCGCCGCCGGGTGGAACGCGCCGGCGGACGGCGGGAAGGAGACGCCCATGATGTCCAGCGAGTGCGCCGTGGTGACGTTGACGCGGCCCTGGAGCCCCAGCGCGCCCAGCGCCCTGTGCACGGACCGCATGGCGGGGAGGACCGCGGACTGGAGCGCGGTGTCGTTGCCCTTGAACACCTCGTTGCCGACGGTGACGCAGGTGATGCGCGCCCCGGCGCGGAGGTGCGGCACCACGTGCTGCTGCAGCCACGCCTGCGCCGCCGCGGGGCTCACCATGGCCGGGACGTACTCGTTGCCGATGCCCACCACGAACTCGACGCCCGTGCCCAGGAACGCGCGCAGCACGTTGGGGTCGGCGTCGTACAGCTTCACCTTGCTGATCCGCATCGACCGGAGCAGCCACGACACCCGCGCCGGCGAGGGGAGGTTGTTTGCGATCTGCCCGTAGTTGACGCCGATCGACAGCGACTCGGCCACGACGGCCACTTGCTGATCTGCAATTGTATTGATTGATTGTCTTAATTTCTTTTTTGTTATACGTCAGCATCGATCTCAGTGGACCACGTACCTACGTACGTACGTACGAGTATGGAATATGGGAGTATAATGCAAATATACAAGTAGCTAGTACTCTCCAACGCTACGGAGCACGTGATCCAATGGAAGCAAGATCTCAGTGGACCACATGGGCATGGGGTGGCTCTGCCACCACTGCCACTGCCACTGAGACTGAGAGCTACTCCCTCCGTCCACGAAAGA
>Ga0182004_10004715_pt1 | contig 11027 bp, 7 predicted proteins | sample Sormic07211540_1_FD_120479 | JGI IMG/M metagenome (GOLD analysis project Ga0182004, IMG submission 120479) | Endophyte microbial communities from Sorghum bicolor roots, Mead, Nebraska, USA - 072115-40_1 MetaG | ecosystem: Host-associated > Plants > Roots > Unclassified | place: USA: Nebraska...
GCGGGCCGGCAACGCGCCCGTGCATCGCGCGACCGACCCTGCAGGTGCGCATGCCGCCGCCGCCGGCAGCGCGCCTAGCGATCCGCGGCTCAGGTCAACGGCAAATTAGCGAGAGATGAGATCCTGTATGGGCCAATGCGCATGGCACCATCCATGCATGTCCAATGATCCATCCCACCAGCGGCTGACACGCACGTCGTGTGCTCCAACAAAAGGCGCCGGCCGCCGGCTCGCCAAAGCTGCCGCGCGCGGCGGTTCGTCCGTCACGTCGATCGGCGGGCACAGCCCGAATTGCGCTCGCACAGCGACGCGGCCGCGTGACGTGCTACTACTCCATCTCACTACGTGCCCAGGCAGCCAGGCTACAAAAGCAGCAGGTGGCGAGCACTAGCAAACACACAGTGGCCTATGATCGCAATGACGCGGCAGCTAGCGACGATGATGACACCACCGTTTTATCCCGCTGTCCTCTTGCCGGCCGGCGCCTCTATTCCAAAATTTTTCGCCACATCAAATATTACGGTATATATATAAAATATTAAATATAAATAAAAAAATAATTATTTACATAGTTTATTAGAAGATAAATCTTTTTATTCTAGTTAGTTTATGATTAGACAATATTTATCAAATAAAAATGAAAGTGCTATAATAGTAAAATCTAAAAATTTTCGCGAACTAAACAAGGCCTAGAGATCCAAGGGCATGCCTGCCAGCTCCAGTACTTCTGCTAGCTCGTTGATCCCTTCATGTTCAAGGGATCTGATCTGACTTGTAGCCAACAGGACAAAAAAAAAGTAGGGTGGTCATGAGCTCGATCATCATCTCACTGCAATTTTGGTTGCAGGCCCCTTTCAGTTCTTGACGACTGTACTATACTGTGGTTTGGTGTTGGGCACCAACCCGAGTCCCAGAATACTACTAGCCATTCCGGCAAACACGCACTTGGTCAGTGGCTTAGTGGGTTTAATTATCGCATTATATTGGTGTCAGATCTAATCGACCTGATCGATCATGAAGCGTTCCTGTGAGAACGAACGACACGTGCCGTATCAGATCAGATTATTATGAGGACGATTAGGACACACTTTTCTTTCTATTTCTTTCCTTGATGATGACAAGTCAACAAAGAACCGGCCACCTCTTATCATCGATTATTGTCAATTGTCATCGACGATGCAGCTTGGCGCCTCGGCACGCAGGAGGAGAATGCACTTAACAAATGGGTACACGAAGCAAACCAGGTGACCTGTGGGCTGATCCTAGCACCGCGGCTTCCCATGAACCCGGAGTAGCCAAGGATATTCACTGGCTTATATCTAGTGAACAACAACGGTTACGGCCTGTTCTAAAATTGCTGATCCAGGATGGTAGTGTTGACGATTAAAATTGTCTTATTGTGGCATCACTGAGGTCAGTCTCAATAAGAGATTTAAGTGAGTTTCATTTGTATTAAACAAGGTGCCGCGTAGTCATTTTTTAATGACATGGTAGTGTATTTAAAAAGAGAGAAAAATTAAGTTTTGGCACAATTAACAACTCTCTATAAGTCTTGAATTTAAATGCTTTTGAAATCATAGAATAAAACTCTCTATTTAGAGTGGATGTTTTATCCAAGTTTTATTTCATTTCATATGACATGACAGTCTCGAAAACAATACCATGAAACTCGCCATTGATACTGACTTGATGAAACCCGCTAAGCCGAGTTCGCTAGTTCTAATAGGTTTTGGCCATTGGTGCGGATCTCGAGTCGTAAACACTTCTAAATGGGATAAAAAAACCACCCACCCTATAAATATGAGAGGATATCTAGTTGATCGCGAAAGGTCCTCTAGCCGAATTGGTTAGTGGGTTGTCTTGAGGGTAATATAAAAGATCCCCTCGTCTGTCATCATGCCAAAGTATACATAAAATCACTATTTTTAACCTTTTCAGCATCCATGCTTGCTATTCTACAAACATGTCAACACTGTTTGTGGGGATTCTAGGTGACTTGCCGATCTAGAACAATCCTACGTGCGCCTTCTCAAGAGTTGTTTCTAGTTTTCTTGTAGATGTCTCTGTGAAAACCGGCTAAGGTGGCCTCTAAAACTATCTAGACCGGTTCATCTAGTTCGCCTTGAGGTGATCATCGTGTGATCCAAGCGTTCTAGTTCTTTGGGTGTTGTACTAGATTTGTATCAATACACCTTTTGTGACTCCATTGGAGAACAATTTTATCACCTATTGCTTGTAGCTAAATTTTGTTCCCCTAGCCAATTACTTATTGATATATCATCATTTCAACAATTGCATCGAGACCCTCAAGCTGATTGCACCTACTGTTAATCATCTATAGTGTCACTATTGCTGTGAAGATTAATAAGAAGCAATCAGAGGTCAGCTTTAGTGATCATGGAGTAGCGAGGTGTTGCACCACAGTCTTAGGACAACAAGCCATGAATTCTCATATTGGTGTTGCTCATAGTCACCGTAAACATATTACATTAGCTAATATTCATTCAAGCAATAGTCTTTATCATGCAAATTATAGTTCTGAATACTATAAGCAAAAGCCAATGTCAATGATGCATTATTTGAGTTTTAGTGCTACTAGAAACATACAACATGCATAGGTATATCCTTGTGCATCGGTAGCAGAAAAGGTTCATAGGCCGATGGAGAATTATCAATGCTAAACTAAATGTTTCAACCAATTCTTATGAGTATTTATATGTGAATGATTTTGCTAATATGCAGCAAGGCGTTTCCTTTAATTCATCATCAACAAATCTGCAATGTGTGGTTTCACCACAAAACATGCTGGTGAATGAGAGAATTGGCTATACTAATACTCGTTATCTAGTTAGTTGAGGTTTCACTTCCAAATTTAGCACCTTATATGAATCCTAATGTTCATAATTCAGCTTCATATGTTACTTAACTCTAGCCAAATCAGCGAAAATACAACAGGCATGTATTCACCTTTACATGCCAATTCTACCCTATTCAATCACAAAGTTTTGATCTCTAGTGCAACTTGATCTCTCACTAGCAACTAAATGTGAGTAGAGACTTAACTCGAACTCTAGTGTGTATCCAGCAAGAGGTTCCAAGAGATGTACCATGCATGACCTTACCCTCTATTCATAATCCACACACAAAACTAACCAATTGAAACTTGGTAGGCTAAGGGCTTGTTTAGTTCCCAAATAACACAAAAACTTTACAACCCAAATCTTTTTGCCATAAACTTTACAAATAATATCAAAACCTTTACAGGTTGGTGTTTAGATGCATGCCAAATCTTTTGGTCTGTAGCAAACAAGTGTGAGAACATGCACGCCACCCAAGAACATTTTACATAGTTTTGGACTTCCTACCTCCTAAAACCTAAAAGTTTACAATGTATCTTTTTGACAACTTTACATAGTGTTGTTTAGTTACCAAATAAAAAAGTGGCATAAACCCAAAATATTTGACATTTTGGGTGTATAACTAAACAGGCCCTAAAAAGGATGCACCGGAGAGCTCCGATGTGGGAACTCTAGTGTGCACATCGAATGGTAACTTCATGGTTAAATTAAACTAACCTTCGAACTCCGGTGAGCTCTCCGGTGCTCATCAGCTCATGGTGCACATCTAATGGATCCTGTTAGTGCAAAAACCCTCCAGTGAGCTCTTTTTCTCAATCTTTTTTAGATGGCAACTTTCATAGGTCTCCCACGAAAAATATATTTTAGTAGTCCTTCTGAACCTAACATGAGAATAAAAAATGTCTCTCTTCAATTACAATTTGCTGCCTACGAGCTAGCAGAGGTGTTCCATGGCAGCAATTTGCTGCCTTGATTTATAAGAGCTAGCAGAGGTGTCCTTAGAGGTGCCCTAATTACGTTGCACTGCACACCGGACACACGTGAAGGGCCGGACCGGCACGCGCCCGTGCATCGCGCTATCCAGTTCAGTAATCCCACCGTCCGTGCCATGTTCGCACGCTGACCGAAACCTCAGAACCAAGATTGCACGCGACCGACACGTCGTTGGATCAAAAGTGCGACTGGCACAGCAAAAGCGATCCCGGCCGTTCAGCCGTCACATCGGCGGCTCCAAGCACTTGAAGGACCACACAGCGTGGCGAACAATGAACATTCGAAAAGCTGATGCTACCGCTAGCATAAAACAGTGCGCCCGAGCGCGATGATGCAGCGATGATGAAACCACCGTTTTATCATGCTGTCCTTGTAGAGGAGCGAGGACTTAAGGGATAGACGCAAGCTCCACTCCTTGTTGATGCTTTCGGTTCAAGCGATCTGAGCACCCATGATCACTGCTATTTTGGTTGGGGATCCCTTTCAGTTCAAAGTGGGGGAACCGCGAGTTCTCAAATACAATCATTCCAGCTATTGCTCTCCTGGTCAATGCATAGTTAATGGTTTGCTTGCTGTTAGATCCAACGATCTGACATCACTCAGGTCAGATGGGACACCATGGTACAAGGATTAGAATACACTTCTTTTCTTTCCGTTCTTTTTTTCGTGGTGATAAGATGCCACAGAATGGGGGCCTTTTATCATGGATTGCTATCATCATTACAACACAATACCTGAGCAGTCGGCGAGAGGAGAATGTACAACGTCTGCAGTGGATCCCCACTTTTGGCGGGGGCAATACAAGGAGCATCTGGGGCTGCCGATTGTGTCGGCAGCAAGGAATGGATTCAGCCTTTTGGTCTTTTGATGTACAGTCTTCAAAAAGAATGAGGTCAGTTGGGGTCCTTCTAGCACTCGTCTATCGATACTGCCTTGGAGGCATCCAGGTAATTCAGTCGGCAGGTACCTAGGAGGAATTCTGGGAGTTCTTCATATGTGTTGCCCTGCATGAGGCAAATCATGAAATTAAAGCATGTACTATGAGAGTGAGAAAGAAACATAAAGCTTCTGTGACCTCTACGGATGTATGCTCAACCTCAAGGCAATTTTCATGTGAACAGGCGTTTTGTGAATTAGCTAGTTGCACGATCATCATAAATCTTCTGTGATCTCTACTAATGTATGCCCAACCTCAAGGCAAAATTTTATGGGAACAAGTGTTTTGTGAATTAGCTAGATGTACGATCTATTACCTGTACCAAGAAGGCCATTTCGATCACCAGATTGTTCAAGTAGCCAAGCACTAGGCTCACGACACCTCGGGCCACTGTTGATGAACCTATATCAACTCCAAGCTGGAAAATTATAGGCAAAGCTGTTCAGAGCTGAATATACCTTCTGGGATCACAGAGAACATATATTTGTTGTACTAACGTGCAACGTTGTCAGAAAAGTTTAAATCCAATGGATATGTAACAAGTCAAAAGCAACCCCAAGAATATTTGTTGTCCTTATCAAAAAAGAAAATATAGTAGTGGTAAAAGAAATCGAAGCTGACATTACTTTGCCATGCATACTATGCAGGGAGAAATATAATCATAAATCCAGTACGAACGAAAAGCACACTTCAAGGCTGCATTGGGATGATAAATCATAGTAGAATGCAACAAGAGAAGTTAATATATGACATGCATATAGATTACCTCCAAATAGTTGTTTCCACGGAAATAATTGATTTCTAATGCTTGTCCAACCAAGCAAGCTTTCTTGCCCACACTCTGTTTAACAATCCAAGATCCCTAAATGGACACACATTCCAAACATAAGACAACATCGACAGTTTACTTAGTACAGCTTAAAACAAATCAAATAAGGCTCAAAGTGCAAAACAAACCTTTGAGATGTAAGGGATGAGCTTGAACCTTGAATTTCTGAAAGCATCATCTCCATTTACAAATCTTTCAAGCAGAGGGACCTTTTCTAATGGCGTATCCATCATATAATACAAAGCTAAGCTGTATGTCGTTGAACCAGGAACCTGTATCCATCCGATTATAAGCAAGGAATTAAATCGTTATACAGCATGTGGCATATGAAGTATCAACCCATATATACACCACAAAAATATCTCACCTGTATGTTTACAACGAAGAAGAATTTGGTGCCTCCTTGTGCTGCGCATTTCTACAAAAAAAACTATTGGTAAATATCTTCATTACTGCTGATTAAACAAAATTACTGGCTATAGCATAAGATACCTGGACTAGTCCCCCAGGGCGACCAGCTAGATCATCCTCACGCTTATCAGACTTTATCCAATCAGCACCTACCATTTGCATCAGGGTACTATTTGCCTTGATCTGTCAAAGTTACACATGTAAGTTGTATCAGCATCATTATGGTAACTTCAACCAACCATTTAGGATTTATACGGAACCACGGTGTTTCCCTACAGTTTACTTTTCAAAAAGGTAGCAGTAGTGATAACATGGCTGGTGACAATTATCCTGTAAGCTGCCCTTCACCACAGTAATCCACTACCAAAGAGGTTAAGTTGTTTTGCACCTAACTAAGATATTTAAATTTCTTTTTTTTTCAGGATTTGATCTTTGCAGCATATCAAGCAACCTTTAGACGATCATGCAAATAAGTCTCTCCCCGGATTAAGAATGTTGTAGGATCTGTCATTGCCCAAGTAGAAGGTACTGCATAGCTCGAATCTTTGGGAAGAGTATATCCATAGCAACATGGCCCATTATCAGCATCTGCAGCTCCCTGTAAGTCAACATATCCTCTTTTCTGGACTAAAATAGAGGAAAAGGAGGAGAGGAAAAATCAAAACTAGAACAAAGTAAAAAATAAAAAACATAGGTCATTGGGCAGTAACTGTAATACACCTGCAAGATCATGCAACCTTTTTACAAAAACAGCAGCGGTGGACAATTTAGCATGACGCTGATCCTGCATAAGAAATGCCAAAACATTAGATATGACATGTAAAAATAGTTACTTTGTCCCATTAAGTAATGCCATTCTTTGTCCCGTTAAAAATAGTTCACTGCTCTGACATAAAAGGTTCCACATGTTCAACCATGGACACATTCAGCATGCTCAACTCTTATTTTAATTGTTGAAAATGTAGAAGCTATAGTATGTACTAAGAGGGCTGCAAGCACACTCAATGTAAGCTGAATATTCAGAGCGAACTTTTTTTCTTATGAGTCATTCAACACTATTTGTCTCTAAATCTGAATGCCACAGAATTTTCAAGGGGGAAAAATAGGTTGTCAGCATATTGATACAAACCAGACAGACACATGTTTACTATGACCAGAAGATAAATAGTACCACAGGCTCACATCTGTACTATGACCAGAAGATAATAGTTCAGAAGACGCGATGTAGAAGAACTGACTTTGTGAATAAGAACAATGGTAAGTTATTAGCATGGCAAACTTTGATCATGCAAATACAATGAACTCACCGAAGCATGTGTGCTCTCATCAGAAGGAAACATAACTTCTCTTTGATCATATTCTGATTCATCTGGTACATCAAAGAACTCGTCTGTCGCGTCATTAAGTTGAACAAAGGAACTGGTACTGTTTAAGTGCCTGTTAGAACCACCCACTGATCCTTCAGTAGGACCCTCAAGTCTTCTGTTCTCATTTTCTTGCTGAATCTCCAAATTTATTCGCTGATTTTCACCTTGTGGTAGTCCCATGTCCCTGGTCAACTCACCAGATGAGAACTCCATGCAAGCACAATTACCATTTTTTGCTCTGAAGAATTCTCGTAGTGCTGAAAAAATGTAAGTTCACAGAGTATTATCAAAATTTGCAAAAAGAGAAATTCCATGGTTGCATCAGGCAAAGATGTATTGACGTAATACAAGACATACCTGCTACTCTGCCTAGCATACGTATAGTGATATATTTGGCAGATGATGTAAACAGATAAGACTTCCAGAATTTCCAATCTATGGCAAGCATGTGCTTTACAACTGATTGTCTTCCTTGATTGACTGGTGATATTACATAACCTCCACCTAAATATCCAAAAAGGCACATATCAATTAAGTGTAAGCAAATACAATAGCAAGTTTAGTTCCAACAGAGATTTGACTGAAAGTAAAGCATACATTACTTTTAAGACATGCACGGATGTAGCCTCTCTCAGGACGACATTTGTAGTGGAAAACAGAGTGGTATAGAATTACTGAAAATTCAAGATAAGTGTCAGATCTAGATGTGTGTGTGTGTGTGTGTGTGTGTGTGTGTGTGTGTGTGTGTGTGTGTGCGTGTGTGTGTGTATATATATATATATAGTCAAACAATAGTACCGTAAGTTCCATCATCTTCTCGCCTCCAATATCGTCTAAGTAATAGATCTCTCTTTCTCATTCCCCTGAAAACTAAATATAATACAATTACAACATAAAAAATCATGCATATAAAAATAGCAGGATAATCAATCCAGCACCAGACCATGGTAACCAGTCGCCTCTTAATTTCTTATGGATTATGTCTGTATGCCCATCAAGATGCTCGACCACCTTTCCTTCCCGCAAACAGAAGTCCCATCTAAAAAAGAATCTCAACTATTAATTGGTTGAAAAAGGAACACAATTAAAGTCAGACGTATGCATATCATTGTCATTTGGCCTTGTGTTTATTACTGAGAGAACAGTAGAACTGGTAGTTAACTAAACACATTGGAATTGGAAATATAACTAACAGTCTAAAAAAACTAGAGCAGCCTAGGAAGAAATAGGTGGCATTTTATTAAGAAAAAAAATACAGGTTCTTGAAGAGTTTCTCTACTTTAGCTAGTAAACACGCCATGCCAAGTTTGAGTGTAACACTAATAACATCAGGTTTAGAATAGATGCTAGTTTAGGAAGTTGTTTAAGCCACCACCTATTTGTTGCTTGTTGTTATCACTTTTAGAAAGCTAGGTGAGTATCAACAGGGGCAAACTATTAAAAAAACAATGTATCATTCCCTCTCTAGATAATGATGTAAGCTTTGAAGCTAGAGTGTAGAAAGGTATGGGAATCACACAGTGATACAAGGAAGTTACTACAACACAAGGAAGCCGATCCTGACGGAGTGTTTTTTTTTCCATATTTTCTGTAAGCAGCAAATCATCGACTTCCAGCATACATTATTTTATGGGCATGTGAATACCAGAAGTTGCGAACTAATGCTTTTACACATATATGACAAAATGTACTGCAATTTTTTTTCATAAATCAAAAACTTGAACATGGGAACAACTGTCTTACTCAGATCTTGATTGGCCAAGGGACATTAGAGTCTGGAAGACAGCCTCAGAATTCGCATCAACCACACCAACTGCCATTATAGCTGGATGATCATCCCAATACTGAGGAAACAAGAAAACGATTGTGAATTTAACAATACATCCATATGCATGCACAATACATTGCTGAGAATAAGATATACCTTCCCACGAGAGCCACCATCGTTTGCCTCAGTAAACAAACGTAACCCTAAAGCAAGTAAATTGGAGTTTAGCAGAAATTTCATTGATGGAAACAAAAAAAATTTCATTGATGGAAACAAAGAAAATTTCATTGATGGAAACAAAGAAATTTATATAATTACCGTTTCTACAGCCAAATATTGTCCATGGAGAAGGTGCAATAACATCAGATGCCATTGGATCGTTATGAGCAGATGAAAATAAAGTCCAATCTGATAAAATTTTCACACAAAGAGAAAATAAGAACAGTTTGGCATTAAAGAGCACAAGAGATCTGTTACTTCTACAAACATTGCCAAAAGCTAATTATTTTACTAAAATCGCTCATTCATACCTATTGAGTGCATTTGTCTATTGCGGCGGCTCAACCTGCAATGCCATAGTAGCCAATTAGACAATAGAGAAGCTACACATACTATTACATAAATTATGAATACAAATTATAATGCCATTTCTACCCAAAAATACTTATAACCTCACACAGAGCAAATAATTGCAATGGCTAGCATCCTACAGGCAAACAGTCAAACTCAGTCAGATCAAAACACATGTTCAAGTGTAACATATTAGGGTTGGGAGTTTGTTTAACACTCAGCCTCCACATGAGGCAGAATACGCATCCATAGCCAATTGGGCTTCTGTCCTCACTTCACCAAATCTAGTTGTCACAATAAGTGCTTCCTTGGGCATCATAATACTCCTCCGTTCCAAATTATAGGTCACTTTAACTTTGTCCTAAGTCAAACTTCTTTAACTTTGACCAAGTTTATAGAAAAATGTACCAACATCTACAGCATCAAATTAGTTCATTAAATTTTGCATGAAATATGCCTTAACAGTAATTAATTTGAACTTGTAGATGTTAATATATATATATATTTTTTCTAAAAACTGTCAAAGTTAGAGAAGTTTGACTTAGGACAAAGCTAAAGTGAACTATAATTTGAAACGGAAGCAGTACTATGAAACTATTTTTTGAAGAAAAAAAATACTCGAAACCATTTTCAAATATTCAGATCCAATATACAAAAGACAAAACACACTTGACAATCAAAGTTTACACTGGTTGGCTGCATACAAACCAAAACATCTTTTAGAGGTAAGTACTCAGTTGGGACAGGTAGTGACAGTGACAACCAGTGCCCTTCTGTAATTTTTCCCACGATAATACTTAAGGGCCTGTTTGTTTCCGATTAGAATCAGATCTTCGGCCACCCCACCACAAGGATCGAAAAAATCCCATTAAACGCCTCATGGTATCGATGATTATTTTCACTGCGCAAGACACCACCGTGAGAATGAACTACCGCCTACGTTTTCCATGTCACGGGCTGGAGGCCGCGGTCACAATACCACATCACGGTCCCAAACACGCCCCAAGACTCAAGAACCACCCCCTTGGCACCACATCCATTTCTGAGGTGCAGAATTCACTTAGGGTGTGTTTGGTTTCATGGTCAACTTCTAGCCTGGCTAGGATTCTAGCCTGGGCAGAATTAGCCTGCTCTCATCAAACCAACCACTAGCTGTTTGGTTGTTTGTACTGTGTTATCCTGGCTAGCCTCAGACTATGTTTGGTTGCCAGACTATGTTTGGTTGCCTGTTTTATTTTGATACACTTACCTTTTCTCTGAATTGGTAAGGTTACCTCTCTGGATGGTGTTTGGA
>Ga0182004_10004716_pt1 | contig 11027 bp, 8 predicted proteins | sample Sormic07211540_1_FD_120479 | JGI IMG/M metagenome (GOLD analysis project Ga0182004, IMG submission 120479) | Endophyte microbial communities from Sorghum bicolor roots, Mead, Nebraska, USA - 072115-40_1 MetaG | ecosystem: Host-associated > Plants > Roots > Unclassified | place: USA: Nebraska...
TGATATGAGAGTGACGGCGCGCGGCTAGCTACTTATAAGGGGCAAGCTTAAGGGCTAAGGCTCGGCAGCAGGAGGCAGGAGTTGAACCGTTGCTTCGCTGGGTCCGCTCCGAGAAGGCGTTGCTGCCGGCGGGCTGTGTACGTGCTGACTCGGATCGCCGTTTGTTAAACCGGAAATGCGACCTCCTTTTTCAGCGTGTGTCTGTGTGGGTTTCCTGGGCCCGAGATCTCTCGTCTGCCCCCACACCGTGTTCGATCTGCAGGCCAGGGACCTTTTTGCTCCATGGGTCGATGACACGTGGTAATCCCGTCCCCAATATATATAAGTCGTTTAGGTCAGCAATACGAACATAGTTTTGACATCTTATTTTTTATAAAAATATTTAGAAAAAATAATATATATATATATATATATTTATAAAAATATTTTTAAGACATATTTATTTATATAATTTTTACATTTTTAAACTCAACAATTTAAAAGTTATTGATGATTTATAATAATATTTGACTCAAACCTTTTTTAAAAATAACTTTTAAATCTTATACGGATGTAGGGTCCATTTGATATAATTTATAAACATAAAACTATTTATGTCTTAAATAAGCTGAAATAAGCTAAAACTAGAAACCAAACAGCACACATTTTGCAGTTTTTTTTACCATGTTTCTTTTTTTAGTGTAACCATGTTTCTTCTCACACCTCTCATTTGTACTAAAACACAGATTACACCAGCTTATTTGGACCGTGTTTTTTTCTCCATTTATACACTCTTCCAAGAAAAAGCGCTTTTTTCTGACCTATACCAAACACGTATGTTTTTTTTTTGAGATTACACATTACAACGCAGACACTCAACACGCACGCACACTCACCTCTATGAACACACGTACGTAAACCCTACCTCTATGAGCACTTTCAAAAGACTGAGCCGGTAAATCTTGAAGTTCACAAAGTCCCACAGGTGTCTCGCTGTCGACGGGCACGTCGTGCATGTATGGGATCTGCTCCCTTCATTTCTAGATAAGAAAAAAAAGATCCCATGGACCATGGTTGGCTTCCGACCTCAGCGCATACATATTGACATGTCAGAGCAGCAATTCTTCTACCCATTCGGAAAAAAAAAATCGGCAACTCTTCTTTACTTACGTGTAATGCAAATCGTCGGACTGCAAAAGGACGACGCAAAATAAACAACAGACGGAATGCATTTTTTTTGGGGGTACCGAAATGCGATCAGTCTTTCCGAATATGACGCTATGATCTCGATCGAGCAGCGTGGTGTCCGGTCATAACTGGAACTAAAGATGGATTCCGCTTATCCGCACAGAATATATCGTGCTCCCAAGTCCAAATGTGATCCCTGTCCAGCCTAGGTTATCTGTATCTTATATCTTATTGCCCAGTGTGATTCCGCGGTAACTCTTTATGACCAGCAGATTAGGAAAAGGTCAAACAAAATTAGGTGGTCTGTTGATAGAAACATGCTTTCTCATGGTCAAGTAAAACCATCTCAAACATTAAAGAATGCATGCTAGTCACAGTATGCAGAATAAATAAACTCAAAACAGCACATGCTGCAGAAGATGGCGAAGGCCGAAGGCACAGCGAGATTGCTTAGTCCAGCAGTGCAAGTGTGCATGCAACCTTCCACTGCTCACCCGTGCCGGCTTTTCCTCTTTAGTCCCCCCAGGGCCCTTCTGGTTTTTTACTCCTTTTCCATCAGCCATTGATTTTGCTGCCCACTGTTGGGTCGTTTCACAAAGCAGGCAAGGCTATCAGGGATCTAGTCTAGTCTAGGGCAAAAAAACATCAAAGGTTTTGGGGGGCAAAAGAGCGTACTTTAAGCAAACCGTGCCTCTTTTGAGGTAAGATTAGTGCCGGATCTACGCAACCCACATGATCCACTGGGGCCTTTCGGGGAAGAAGCCTCCATTGCTTTCTTCCCCACTACATTTCTCAGCAGAAAGAAGAGAAAAGGGGGCCATATCTGAACAAGCTTTTATTAAAGATTTGTGCAAGTGCTGGGCTGGGTGCAAAGAAACAGATGATGGGCAGTTAAACAAATGTGGCGAAAACTTCGCCCAAGCGTCAACCAAGCAAGGATGGTACAGTTATAGTATGTCGTCTACACTGGGATCATTTTGATTCATTCACGCCTCATCGCCAAATTGCTCCTTGGTACTCTCCACCGGTTGCGGTTAGGGACAAAATTGTATTGTGTTGATGTACAAACAATTACAGGTTACAAAACTTGATGGTCGCAAACTCACCGGGAGACCACTCAAATCGGATTCTGAACTCACAATGCATGAAAGAATTCGAGTGACATCTCCAGGGTTATTCCTCCTCTTCGTCATCCTCCTCTTCAGCTTCCTTGAGCCACTGAGTAGGGTGACAAGTTGCAGAAAATCAATTGCATGAAGGCAATCATGACAAGATATCATCATGTTTAGATTTCAGTAAAGCATACCCACATGGAAGACACAAGCACAGCAGACAAAAATATGTATGTATGCCACTAAAACCAAGTCAGATGGTTCCATTAACACAAGTGAGCCAAAACTAAATCAGTCACACACAAATATCTGCCCCATGGATGAGACAGATTCAGCAGAGGAGATACTAATGCCACCAAGTCAGATGATTCCATAAACACAAGTTAGCAAAATTTAAACCAGTAGCATTGACATGGTCAGGTGCAACAATTCTATGGCTATAGGAAAACTCTTCATAGGACTGAAATTGTGCAACAAGAGAAAAGATCAAAGGAACTATAAGTGAATGTGTTAGCTTCAAGTGGTTCTGTGAAATCATGTGCAGAAACAGGGCAACAAACTAGCTTTAGTGCAGGACATATACCTTAATAAAGGCCTCTGACTGTTTAACAAAGACTTTATCAGACTCATCTGCATGTTCTTTCTCTTCCGCCCATCTCAAAATTGCATCTTCACTTACAACCTCTCTGTCATAGAGGTATGGCAAGATCTGTGTTCAATAGCAGATTAAGGAAAAGCAGTCACAAAGGTTCAAGTACAGCATATGCTCAGCAGTCTAAACAAATCGATTTCTTGTTTGTGGTGTACAAAAATGTTGTGGAACCCTTCTGCAGGGAAGTAGGTATTACCGTTGGAAACAGCGGAGAAAACTCTTTTGTGGTCTCTTGACACATTTCCTCAAACTTTAAAAGTATCTCCATCTATAGCAGTACCCAAGAAATGATTTATTTAGCCATGGCAAGAATCAAAGGAGAAATATACTCCAATAAGTCACAAAATTAAATTAGACAGCAGTTTTTTTCAAACAGGCCAATGAAATTTTACAATTGCAGGAGGCCTTTCCAAGAGTCATCATGCAACATATCAAAATTCGGTAGCGTAAAATGACTAAAATCACGCCCACCAAACAAGATGATGCAGAACTGGAGATCAACATATCATCAGATCAAATAGAGGATGTTTCACCTTTTTTACCTGAAGACTATTCTAATTACAAAGTTGTTCCCTAAAACCTCATTTATCACCTACACTTTGTTGTAGCCTACCACAGCTTGCTTGGGACTAAAAGGCTTTGTTGTCGTATTAAAGATATGAAGCAGACAGCATAATTTTTTAAACAGGTGCCACTGGAGAGGTGAGCCAAGAAATCCTAGAAGCTTTTCATGTCATAATTCTACGATAAACTCAAAGAATGACCAGAATCATTGCTAGCAGGTAATATTGGTACTCAACCATGCAGAAGCATTTATGCAGGGATAATGTTTGAAATTCAGCAAATCTAACTCATTTATGGTTCAAGGTATTAAGTCAGTAAGATATTGAATCATATACCTCCTCATCAACTGTCTTGGTGTAATTGCGCAAAAGATCCTTCCACTTGCCAAGTGCATCAGCAGTTGTCTTTAGAAGAGTATCTGAAAAGAAGGGGAACATAGGGAAAATAAGCTTTGGGTAATCATTGTCAGATTAGCGAGCATTATAACATAAGAAAGAAACAACAAAATTCCACTAAAAACTACCTCCATTTTTGTAAATAAACTATGCAAATTGGCCACCAAAAAGAAAGGAAACAGGATTTAAATGACAGGAAACTGGACAGGTTTAGGAAAAAAACATGAAAACCTAACCGAATTATTTGCTTTCATTACTTTCAACGTGCCACTGCATTAATATTCAAGCACAGACCACGTGTTAGACCACAAGGAAAATCATTGGACAGATCTGCTCAAGTATTCTAAAGACCGTACATCAACCAAATAAAACAAATCTAAGTTGTGAAGAAAGATTACTAGGAATAAGCCAATAGGGTTTAAACTAGGTAAAGGTTTTAAAAGCAGTGTGTGCAAATGGATTTTGGGAATCATTATGTTAGGCTAAATACTTAGATTGGATACTCGAGAAAACATACTTAGATTGTATTCTTCACCCAACAGAGCACAGCTTAGATTCAGCACATTGAGTAATAACATAACACCGCTTACTAAATAGCTTTAAGTTTGTAATATATATACGACACAATAGACAGAGGTAGCTTCCATATCTGATGATTTGTTGCTGTTAACATGAAGCACAACCAGCATCATAATGCCATCAAAGTAAATAAAAGAACCAAATGAAATTAGTTTCTGCTTGGTAGTACATACTAAACAATAAAGGCATTTTCATATGACCATTTTGAGGTGGATAAGAGGATAATATCTTCTGTAAGATAGACCTATTCTATTAGGTAAAAACAGACAAATCTCTGAGATTCACACAATTCCCAAGTTTACAGTCGTTATGGGTTCATAATACTTCTAACATCTATAAAAACCTACCATTAGTAGATTGTGCAGCCACTAATGCACTCTTCATGACAGAATAGAACACAGCTCCAGCACAATCTGCATGTTGAAGGCTGTAGGCTAACCTGTAACATAAGCATTGTATACCATAGTCAGTGCAATCAAACATGGTTGCTATAATGACAGAATTGATAAACCTGCAGAAACAATATAGCCTATCATTGATTATCAATTAGCAAAAGATGAAATTGGATGGAGAAAACTGCATCTACCAAACCATTACATAGTAAAGTCACCTGAAAAGAAATCAATCAGAACTTGTACGCCATAAAATCAACAAACTTACTAAATTCCAATAACATGTAGAGAAAATTTGCAGGCAAGCAATACATTGTTGATCCAACATTCAGTTTTAAATAACTAAAGTACATTCTGCTATAAAAGCTCATTTTCCCCTTCTTACATTGCTGGTAAGAAAAAGGGAGATCTATTTTAACTAACAGGAGAAAGCATATTTAAGAGACTGGTTATTTCATGTGTCAATTTAAAATACTTAAGGCCTGGACAAGGATGATTGTTCAAATAATATTTTGGACTCAGTTCAATCCAAACTTCCACTGCCACCTACAAAGGCAGGTCCTTAGTGCTTTCCAGTTTTTACATGTGCCTGATAAGAGAGGAACGACTTTGCACCTTAGGCCATTAATCTCTAGTATCAAATTATCTCGATTAACGCCGCCACCCAGGGCTCGCTGAAATGTCTCTTCCACCTAAACAGGGAAAGACACTCAGCAAATTGGCAACAAGAAATGGAAGTACATATTTCTTAATCACATATATGTAATAACCTCTTTCTCAAACTTAGAAATATGATCATCATCATCAACCACACTGTCTGACGAATCATCTTTATCTGGTAGAGTCCGATTATTGGATTCATCTTCTGACCCATCATCATCAGACGCAGCATGCCGCAGCTCTTCAAGTTTTTCTTTAGGAATCGGGGCAATTGATTGTCTCCATTCTTCCACGATCCCAGTATCAACGCTTGTCCATACGTAACCGACAACACCACAGGTACCAGCCTAATTGGTTACATCATGAACAACAATCCAAACAGTTATAAAGATCATGGCAGTTCCCCACATTCGACAACATAATTCCATGAATGTTCCAAACTATCACTAAGGCAGATAAGAAAAGAAGGAAACCTCAGATGTTCCCAACTCATCTTCTTCCAAAGGAACAGTTGCTTGATCACCATTACTCCTCATACTGGAAAATGCTGCAAGAAACCAGTTCACCAAGTAGAACATGTAGGTTACAGGTCTACAGTAACAAAATGAATAGACCGACATATATATCAAATAAATAATTTTAGGGTCTGCAGACTAACGTGGACTGTCTGTAATTCCAGAGTTGGTGTCAGCATACTCAAGTTCTTCATCACTATCTTCATTTGAAGGCTGAGGAAGTAATGAAACTTTTGAGTGGGCAGGCACAACAACATTCTTTCCAACTTCAACCTGAATGAGAAACAAGTTCAGGATGTACTCAGCATAGCAAGAATACAAGATTAAAAAAAGGCAGATTATGCATTTTTCTAATGGAGGAAAAGCTTCTGGCTTGGTGATGTCAATACTGTAGCAGCTTACCTTAAATGAGAGTACGCAACCAGGTTCAACAATAGCACCAGCTCTTAAATGAACACCATCACAGACTAAAGAGTTACTGACTTTGCATCCATCTTCGATTATGACATTGTCCCATATGAATGAGCCGTTAATCAAAACATTTTTCCCAATCTTGCAGCCCTCCCCAATAACTGAATTTAATACTTTGCAGTGGTCTCCAATACTAGTCGCACTACCAACAACAGAATTTGCACCAATTTGTGCGGAAGGTGACAATGTTACATCTGCTAAAAAAACATGCAGAATTAAGATGTGCAGAGAATAATGGAATTTATCACCAGAATAATAGAAGATTCATAAGCCAAAAGTGTAGGCCAAAAGAGTACCCAAGAAATATAAAATACAGTCTAACAGCAGAATACAAAATCCTTTCTAAAGCTAGCTAAACATCTATAATAGTTCAGTTTACAAGACCAAACAATATATTTCCTTGGAATTAATTATGTAGGCTAAATGCATGTACAGTTGGACAATAAACATATGTATCAGAAGCAGATTTTTTATTGTTTTCAGGAGGCACATAAACTAATTTGACCTATTCTATGCATTGCTTAGTAAAACTAAAATAATAAGATATTTCCAAGACCAGATATCAAACTAAAAATTTAGATTATTACATATTTTGAAGCAAGCAAATAGTTAATGCAAATAAATAAACAAAATAAAAAAAACATAACAAATAGAAATATTGTTCTGGACTTCCAAATATCTTGCTTTAAAGGAAGCATGAACCAAGGAACAGTAAGTCAATAGAAAGTGTCTAGAAATAACCTACTGTACAAAATTCTAAACACTGCATGTACCTGATGCTTTGTATATTCCCTGCCTATGAAGTCTACTTTCTGAGCAATCACGACTTGATATTACATCAGGCACCATAGGGTATGTCCACCTTTGAATTACATCTTTGCTCACGGTATCATAACTCCTGAAATTATCAATCCTTGCAGCATATCCAGAGCGTAATTCATGAGTATAGATTTTGTACCCCATAATCTGAAAGAATTGGTAAGGCCGTTACTTCATATGTCCTTTTTCATACTGTGGTCAAACAGTAGTGAATTGTCTTACATCGTCAACTAGTAAGCCCTTCACAAAATGACGCCGAAGATGCTGATAATCAAAGTTATCTGTAAAAAGACTTAGGACTTCTGGAGAGCAGATATCTATATAGCAGTCCTGCCAGGTAAGAAATGAAGATGAACAAAATAAAAACAAGACATACATAAGCAACAATATCAGCAGAAACAGACCAAGAAAAAGAACATATCAACTGTTGAGTTGTAAAGTTTGAAAGCAAACCTCCATGTCATTATGCAGCTGGAGAGTAGGATTATTGGTCAGTATATCCTTATCAATTGTAACATACAAGTGTGAGCTATCTGCCCTGTCCTCGTAATAAAGTAACTCCTTTGTCTCAGGATCTATCGCCATAACAATTTCATCGTTACCCAGGCGAGTTTGGTGTGTCAGGATAGAAGGTTTTGAATGCTTTATAACCATAGTCATAACAGCAAGTGGGTCCTTTTTCTTCCTGTCCATATGCTCCTGGAGAGCATCCTTCAAGCTCATGTTACTGACCGTATCACCACTGATGAGAACGAAATCTCCGTGTATCTACAATAGAAGGATGGGATGCGTGAAACTACAAATGGAGTTAAATGAACTTATAAGCATGGTAAAGCAATCACATATTTTAGTGCTTAGGCTTCGTATAAGTTGAGCTAAACTAGTAGCGTCAAGTTTTTCAAAGAAGAGGATGACAACAAACTAGCAAAACAAGCCAAAACGAAAATAAAAAAGGTGTGTTTATTTTCTATTTTGTAGCTTCAGAAACAAATTGTAGTACTATACTGATTAGGAGAAATGCTACAAACAATTGTATCTTTCATTGGTGCTATAGGGCAGTTTTGATGCACTCCTACTAAGGCAACCAACATGAAGACCATTCACACTTTCTTATAAACGAACTGAAACAACAGCCACAAAATATGACTACCGAGTTCAGTCTCAGACCACCTTGCCATATCAACTGGGAAATTGGGAATCATCAGTAGTCAGTACTAAACTCAACGAGAATAGTGATCCAGTGTGATAAGCATAAAAAAATAAAGCTAAAATCCACAATCACGCCGAACACTAGAAAGCCATCATAATCCCGCAACAGGGAAGCAGGACTGAGCACTCACCACGCCGCGGTCGTAGATGACGCGGAGCGCGTCGCCCGCGCTAATCGCGTCGTGGGACTCGACGGCCGTGACGGCCATGCTCCCGGGCCCAGACTTACCAGCCCAACCGGCCTTCTCCAAGTACTCCTTGACCTGGTGCGAGTGCGCGCAGCAGAAGACGAAGGCCTCCTCCACCCCCGCAGACTCCAGCCACGTGAGCGTGTACTCGATCATCGGCATGTGCACCAGCGGCAGCAGCACCTGCGAAGAAGCAGCGACGGAGCAAGAGCTCGTTCAGAGGAGCCGCAAAGCTCGAGCGCGGGTCACGAGATTGTGCTGGTGTGGGATTTGGGAAGCGGGTAGTACGTCGAGTACCTTGGGGCGCTCGAGGGTGATGGGGCGGAATTTGAGCGTGAAGCTGTCGGCGAGGAGGACCGCCTGGAGTGGGGGCGGGCGCGCGAGGTCCTCATGGCCGTCGCCGGAGGCGGCGGCACCGCCTCCCCCGCCCCGGCCGCGGGATTTTTTGTTCGACATGATTGCTGCGGGTGCGGCGGCGGAGAGGAGTTCGGAGGTTTAGGTCTGCTCGCTCGCTCGCGGCGTCGGCGTCGCCGTGGCTCGGCGAGTCTGGACTCCGGGTGGACTCTGATCAGTGGGCCGGATCGTAGATGGGCTCTTTTCAGGCCCAAGCTTTGTATAGGTATTCTTGGGCCACTCCAACTTGGTTTCTTCTCTCTTTTGAAAAACTTGCTGTTTTTTTAAGAATTACATAGTACAGCATAAACACTCACAACGCAGGCACATTCACCCCTATGAACATACAAACTCTATCTTATTTTGTTAGCTGATGAATTTTGTTTCTTATATTGGTAGCACACTTGAATGTTATAAACGAGATGATGCCCAATCATGTATAGCCAAAATTCTCTATCTCTCTGTCTATCTACAATAAAAAAAATTACCTAGCGCAATTGTTCCCGCGCTCTTCACCTCGCTCCACCGCGCCTCAATCCTAACACAAAGTGTGCTTCACCTCGTGCCCTCGTGGTGGCTTCGACCTCAGTCCTGGCGTCAAGCTTAGAAAAGGAAAGAAGAATCAATCAATCAAGGCATTGTAAAAAATAAGGTACCACATCCCCTTGCTCCTCCATCATGTGCCGCTCTCACTCTCTACCTCATTCCTTTGTCTTGTGTCCCATTGGTTGGCCGCCGTCGTGAGACACGCGCTCCTCTTCCACGCCTACATCACCGGTGAAGTGAGTAAAACACCTCCTCATCCATTTGTAACCTCGCATCCTCACCTCTGCCTTTGCATGGGGCCACCACTGAACTCCCCTAATGGCTACTCCATCGTTGTCGCATTGCCCTTGCCCCTCCACCCTTTAGTCATTGAGGTGGCCACCCACATGTGTGGGCGAGGTTGCCTTTGAGCTCCCGAGCGACTTAGGTCATCTCTCGATGGGCAACGAGTGAAGCATGCATGTATGGTCACCCGCAAGAGGCGCACGGGGGACGTACATGGTTGATCTAATTTATAAGATATTTATATGGGACACTCCCACTCGCACCTCTTATGACTCGTGACTCGACTAGTGCTACCGTCGCCGCACCCACTAGTCCCCTTCCCTTCATCCTCTGGCGTCTCGCCCGAGGCTGAAGGGAGTAGAAATCCATTATTTTTAATAAGTTTTCTACTAGATCGAGTCTTTAGGGTTAGGGGTCTATCCCTGCCAATTTTCTTGATGTTGGGAATTTATCTCCTCCTCCTTTTCAACGACGGTGAGGGGGCACGATGGAAAATGAGGGAACAACTACAACGTCAGCAACTTCATCAGCATGGATTACTTGGAGGCTTTGCTTTTCAGACGACGACAACAAGGCGGAGATGATGTCGCTGTCATGGAATAACTTTCTCTGATCTCTTCTCCATTTACTTGTGGTTAGATCTAATCACAATGAAGGACTAGGGATAATAAATTTTAGAATAGAATTTCTCATTTTTTGGTGGTAGAAAGAAGAAGATGGAAGACACAAGAAAGAAGTTCTCCAACTCCATATACAAGAAAGTTGGTCGTGGTTCGTTGGGTATCTATTCTCTGGGCTTTTGCCGAGTGTTTGCGTCATTTATATGAAGCGTCATACAGGTTTAGATTAGAGATCTGGAGCTGTTTATAGAGGATACAATTTAGATAAAAATTGATTTCTGGATATATGCAATGTAGTGTTGAGTGCTTGTAATATGATGACATATCCACCTATAATTTAATACAATTATTATTTCGTCAAAAATGGATAAAGGTTCGGAGTTGTTTTTCCATTCATGTAGCCGTCCGATAAAGGCTGCACATGAGAAAAAAAAAGGTGCGCTCGAAGTACTAAATGAAA
>Ga0182004_10004717_pt1 | contig 11027 bp, 13 predicted proteins | sample Sormic07211540_1_FD_120479 | JGI IMG/M metagenome (GOLD analysis project Ga0182004, IMG submission 120479) | Endophyte microbial communities from Sorghum bicolor roots, Mead, Nebraska, USA - 072115-40_1 MetaG | ecosystem: Host-associated > Plants > Roots > Unclassified | place: USA: Nebraska...
TAGATATCTAATTGATGTGGTGGCTCTAATCTTGATTAGAGGCTTCTTCTCCCTTGATGGAACAATGAATTAGGGTTGAGAGGCTCTCTCCTCCAGGGGCCAGGGGGTCTGGTTTTATAGTCCTTCCAAGTGAATATGGGCCCTTGGATCAAACCGACATAGATTGTATGGTTCAGATTCATCCTTTAGGTTGGTGGAGATCACCCGCGAAGCAGAGTCCTGATTGGACTCCTGGAGGGGGCGGGCGCCCAGTAGGACAGGGCGGGTGCCCTGCCTCTGGCCCCGTTTCGCCTCCGCTTCGGTCTCTTGGCTTCTGGAGTCTTCTAGATGTAAGATAATTGCGCAGCACGTTAATATCTTTACGTAATCCCGACATGTGGGCCTTTCTTCCATATTTCCTTATAACCCCCTACAGAAATAGACAAACACCAAAACTCATGGAATTCTGTCAGATAAAACCCTAAGTCTAGATCTTGATTTCATTTGGATCCTTTTCTTTGTTTATTTAATAATTAAATTTGATACTTAAGGACCGTCAACAGGGCTAATACCCGATTCAAACGTTAAGGCGTGCCAGCCGATTTAACCTTACAATCGACAAAGGTGGTAACTCGAACACTTTGGTCCCGACAACAGCGATGCGCCCGGATGTCACGGCCAAGAGGTGCTCACACAGAACTTGAGAACACGCCGAGTTTGACTCGATGAATTCCTAAGAACTCGTAGTAAAAATAAAATATGACGAAGTCGTCGAAAATGTAGATGCTGGAATATGAGTAAAAACTTGTGTTTGATTGATTGATAGATATCTCATTATATTGCCCTAGGGCCTACATTTATACCCTGTCCAAAGAGCTACAACCAGACACGACTAGGACTCAAATTCCAAATAAAACAGAAATCGTATACAAAACGAATTCTAATAACTAAGGAAAACATTAATCTATCCCCCGTAACCGATCAGGACACCGCCATGAATCAATCGGCAACCTTCGCGCTTTTCTTCAGAGTCATCGACAGACTGCCTGTTGCAGCCATCAGTAAACACCGGCACTGGTCATCGGCATCACCATCCCTGGACATAGTCATATTCACTTGTTTCTCCATCGGCACCATCCTCCATCGGCAACTCTCCTGTAGACTAGCCACCATCGCCCAATCTGTCGATCTACGCTTCATTAACTCTAGATGCGTATCCAGAGATACATGTCCAAAAATGGTGTCAACACATATTCTAGGTGTTACAGAGTAACCCAAACCCCTCACTACCCTAGGAACTCCACCTCCTTTGCAAATGTGCTAACACCACCAAGTGACTACCACTATAGTCCATGTGTGTTAGCATTTCACAAACATTTTTCCAAAGGAGTTAGGTTAGCACAAGACTAGATCCTAATGCATATGCTCAAGATATGGACCTAGTAGCACTTGATTCGAGAGATGACCGTGATTTATCCTCTTGATAGTTAGCTATCTATCCTAAATCTGGTCAATCACTTCTCTACTCAACTTAGACCGGCAAAAGCAAAACCCTATGTTTATACCTTTGCCTTGATCACTTTAGTCCTTGTCTATCACCATGATCTCCACTTCATGCTTCATCTCTTTGTAATCATGTGGCCACCTTTCCATGCCACCTTGCACCTTCATCATATGTGTTGCTATGGCTAACTCTAATCACTTGGACACAAGGCATTAGCAGCTTCATGTCATTAATTACCAAAACCAAACTTGGGCTTTCAATGGGGATCCTCTCTCACCCATGTTATTCATTTTGGTCATGGACGTACTGAACTCTATGGTTAGGTATGCTACGTCAAATGAATTATTACAACCACTATCCCTTCAACAAGTCTGGTATCGAATATCGTTCTATGCTGATGATGCAGTGATTTTCTTAAGACCATTCAGTTTAGACGAAGAGGTGACACTAACGGCCAACATCCTTTCTTGCTCCATCAATGCTTTTCCCTATACTTACCTTGGGTTTCCACTCACAATTGGCAAACCAACCAAGGTGGTATTGTTGCCTCTACTAGATAAGGTGGCTAACTACCTCCCTAGGTGGAAGGCATCTTTAATGAACAGAGCTAGGTGGCTTGTAATGGTGCGTGTGGTCCTAACTGCTGCTCTAATTTACCTCTTGATAGCTATGGATATGCCAAAGTAGTTTTCAAAGGTGATTGATAAAAAAAAGAAGTGGGTTCCTTTGGAAGAGGCAGGAGTAGGCAAATGGGGGTCACTGTTTGGTATTGTGGGAGAAAGTACAACGGCCAATTGAATATGAAGGGTTAGGCATCAAAAAAGTATTTCATTCACCGGTGACACTTCACGTCGCTCGCTCCTAGGCATCACCTGACACTTCAGCATGCACCCTCGCTGGCCCTCCCGGCACTCCACACGCGTGCTCGCTGGAAGCAATCTCAAGAAATCAGGTTGCGGTGCAGTGCTACCTGTGCACGTCATGGGGATTGGTCATGCTGATAGGGAAGGGAGGTTGGTTGGAGGAGCGTTGCCGTGCTTGCACATGGGTAAGCGAGCGAGCGGGAGCGTGACTGTAGCAGCGTGCGGCAAGCGGCTAGCAGCGACAGACTACGCAAGCGGCGAGTAGCGGACAGAGCAAGGCCAGCAGCAAAATTAAAGGGAGTCACCGAGTGAACATCAATGCCCTTCAAATCGCCGCTCACGCCCTCTCCCTTGACCCACTCACTCGCCCATGCCACAACTCATTCATTCACTATGCCTCGGTCTCACCCTCTTGACGGTGCACTGGGACGACACCCGCACTATTATCGTCGCCACCTCCGCATACTAGCCTTCTGACAGACCCCTGCACGGAGCGGCCGAGCACCTGCAGACCAATCACATGCTGCTGAGCACCATGTCACTGGCTATTGATATTAGTTAAGCAGACGAAAGAATCAAAGAGAAATAATCCACAAGCGCACGGATATCAATGAGCACTTCACCTGGGAGATAAGTCCAGAGTATCATATTTATTTTTTTACCACTAGGAGAAAGCGTGCAAAAGACTGTTACCTTTTATCTTACCTACTACCCATGGGTTGCAAGACAAGATAGTGAGATATATGCAATATAGAGAGAACTCTTTCTTCAGTCTTCTTCTAACCAATGGTAAGTATGTAGATATCATTCTAAGGGGAGTAACTAGAGAAAAGAGACACCTTAGAGAATGCTTAACCCTAGTACCATATACTCTACCTTACCTTAGATGGGACATGGATTACTGAGACCCAAGAGAATTTTCACTTCCCCGAAAAGGCTAATACGAATCTAGCCAAACAGGGAGTATCTACGAGTATTCCTAGCCTAAGCACCATGCTTACACTATGAATAATTACTCTATTCCCTATGCGAAGCGAATAAAGTAAACTCATAAACTAAAGAAAAATAAGAACAATAACTTACTAGTACTAGAAGTTGAATTGTCGAATGATTCTAGAACCAAGCCTCAAGTTAGGAGACTTGATCTCGAAGATACGAAGAAGAAGGCACCGACAGGCCGGGCTTCCTCAACTCCTATCTTCACCCTATACTCTCTCAATCTCTCTTGTTGCTATCACCCTATAGAGACACATCCATTCAAGGGACCCCTCTCTGTCTAACTCTCCCTATAAAATATGAATTAGGGTTTTAGAATTATATACAAGGGGGGTCAAGGTCTTTATTTATAGCTCCCTGGGTATCACAATAGCCCTTGGAACAAACCGACTTAAACGTGCGGTTAAGACTAATCCTCAAAGTCGGTGGAGGCAGGATCCATGAGGTTTGCTCCGATTGGTGAAGATCTTCTCTCTATATTTCGATCTTCTCTCTATGTAAATATGATATGTGGACCTTCTTTTGTTATTATTCTAGTAACCCCTAGCAGAAATAGACAATCACCAAAACTTGTGGAATTCTGTTAGTGATAACCCTATATCTACTGAGTGCCTGCAAACAGGTCCTTTTATAATGTTTTTGCAAAGAAAAACTTAGCTTACCCTTCTCCATCATGTAGCACACTTGAATCAATTATAGGTAGTATTTGTGGAACTCACAAAGACATACATCATATGTATCCTACTCTATACCGGCTTATATGGAGTTAAAGGTAATTCAAGGAAATACCATACTTACCTTGCATATTTTGCTAAGTCAAAACACAAATCCATGGAGGGGAATAGCATACTTTTAGATCAAGAAGTGCATGTGTGTGGAATATATATATAGTGGCTAATCCTTATTCTACATTGCTCTTTTGAATATGTCTTTCTTTCTCTAAAGCAGTGATGGTCTTTGTACAAGATGGTATGGGCTATCTTATATTCTTCTTTATTTCTAGGACACTTGTCCCTTTTCCCTTTCTTTTTTTTCAATACTTTTATTTTGCATAGCCTCATACCTCCTTCTGTAACCAGAAAATATTTAGAAAGACATTTTAAAGAACGTAGAGCAATTATTCCTACTAAGACTCTTTTTGTGTTTCCTCCTAGTGTAGGAGTAAAACATTTTTTGTGGATGAAGGCATGTTTCTGCGCATTCCCAGTGTAGGAATGGCAAATATATGTCGGTGTCCATGATCATGATCTTAGGAGCATGATAATCCTCTCAACATAGGTCAGTAAGGTTTGAAAAAACACAATACAAAGCAAGTAGCTTATGAGCTAGTTTATATCTATCATGCATGGCTCTAGTAGGACATTAATTTTGCTACACAGAAGAAGTATAGCTAATCATTTTAGGATTTTTGAAAAGTAAATTCTCAAAATGACTAAGCATTAGAAATTCAGTACTCATATTCATACTATCTCTCTTTCCACAACAACTTAAGTAATATGGGGTCCCTATATTAAAGTTCCCAACAGCAACGGGAATTTCTAGGAATTATCATGGTGTAAGTCTATCTTGTGGTTATGAATAAAACATCTTTTAAATATTTATGCATAGGGTGATTTAACTAAAGATATTCTATTCTAAATTGAAATAGCAGTGATAATAACAATTTATGACTGTTGACACCGTTTTTGGACACGTATCTTTGGACGCGTATTTGGAGTTAATGAGGTATAGATCGACAGGCAGAAAAGTGGTGGCTAGTCTACAGAAGAGTTGCCGATGAGGGTTGGTGCCGATGGGAAAAAGACAGGATATGGCTAAGTCCAGTAGTGGTGATGGATTCATGCCGATGACTGGTGTTGATGGTTGCCGATGGCTATTAAAGGTGGCTTGCCGATGGTCATGGAGAAAGGTGCAGGGGTTGTCGGCCGACTCATGGCGGTGTACCGATCGGTTGTGGAGGATGATTTAATGTTTTCTATAGTTATTAGAGTTTGTTTTGCATACGGATTCCATTCAATTTGGAATTCGAGTCCTAGTCGTGTCTGGTTGTAACTCTTTTGAATAGGGTACAAATGTAGACCCCGTGGCAATGTAATGAATATACACAATCAATCAAACACAAGTTTTTTACATCTATTCCGGCATCTACTTTTTGACGATTTCGTCATATTTTCGTTTTACTACGAGTTCTTAAGAATTCATCGAGTCAACCTCGGCGAGTTCTCGAGTTCTGCGTGAACACCTCTTGGCCGTGACATCCGGGCGCATCGTTGTTGTCGGGACCAAAGTGTTCGAGTTACCACCTTTGTCGGCTGGCACGCCTTAACGTTTTTGGGTATTAGCCCTTTGTGTTTGCAGATCAACTTTTGCACCAACACATCTTTTGGCACGCCCAGTGGGACTTAGATTCATCATCAAGATCACCATGTCGAACACCGATTTTGACTTGGAGAACGTCATCCCCGTGACGGAAGCCAATCTCAGAGATGAGCAGAAGCAAGCTATGGCGAAAGCTATGGAGGACTACAAGCAGTTATGCTTGAAATCCTTCAGTATCAACAGGAGTGGCGAGGTGATCCAAAAAGAAGCATTGTCGATGCCTCGGCAAATTACTTTTGAATCCAATCCTGGTAAACTTCAAGAGATGGTTGATAGTGCTGTCAATCATGCTCTAATCAATCAATCTAGTGTACTGTCCAATACACTTTTCAATGCTGTGGCTTGAACTTTCAAAGAAGGACAAGTGCCACCATCTTATGTGGGTCCTACCTATCATCAGCCAGGGTCATCATTGGTTACGGCTCCATCGGCTACTACAACCATTGCGGGTACACAAGTTACTTCCCCTCCAAGCACAATAGGGATGACTAATGCGCAATCCACACCGATGATGACCAATCCATCAACATCAAAGGGACAAGTTAAGCTGGCCACAGATTTATTGGCATCAGCAATATCAGGGTCTATTCCTCCTAATCGGTGGGGATATGGTATGCCTCCAGAGTTTATGGCAAATAACTCTGGGACGTCTCATGCGGCTAACATGACAGGTAAGGCTCCTATGGCATCGGCGCCCCCAAGCTCGCCGATGACTCAGAATCCCCAGTATTCTACAATTACTACTGCAAGACCTATCACTGGAAATTCTCAAGTGCCAACATTCCAGATGCCTAACACATCGGCAGATCCAATGCCGACGCAGCAAAGGTTTATGACACAGCCAGGTTATGTCAATTCATTGATAATGCCCAATTATCAATCATCGGCAGGGCCTACGCCGATGAACGTTAATAATGGATGGACAGGGCAGTTTGTCTTTCCACAGGTACCTCATCCGAATCATCCGGCTATGGGATTTCAACAGGGACCGATGCAACCTGGATTTCAGAATCAAGGGTTGATCAACCAGCCGATGAATCTTAGTCAGCAAGTTGGTGGTCAACAGGCAATGGCTAATCCAATGTTCCCTGGAGATCATGCATCGCAGAGACACGTGGAAGCTTATCAGCAGGTGCCAGATCCACAACCAGCCCATCGGCAGGATGCCGATGCTTATTGGGCCAATAAGATAGCTGAGGTGATGAGAGACCAATTTGGGACAAAACCCAAAGTCAACACTTACTCTTATTGGACGCCGTATCCTCCTGCGTATGACTTGATTCCACTTCCAAATCGGTACAAGGTGCCAGATTTCACCAAGTTTTCTGGACAGGATGATACATCAACTATGGAGCACGTTAACAGGTTCATTATCTAGTGCAGGGAAGCTGCTAATAGAGATGAGTTAAGGGTTCGTTTATTCTCATCATCTTTGTCTGGATCGGCCTTCACTTGGTTTATCTCACTACCTCCAAACTCAGTGATCACATGGGCCGATCTAGAAAAACAGTTCCATAAATACTTCTTTTCTGGGGTTCATGAGAAGAAGATCATCGATTTAGTCAGGCTGAAGCAACACAATGATGAATCGGTTGAAAGTTTTGTGCAAAGGTTGCGAGATGTTAAGAACAAATGCTATAGTCTGGTTCTGGATGATCGGCAGTTAGCCGATTTGGATTTCCAGGGATTGTTGCCACATATCAGAGACAAATATGCTTCTCAAGAGTTCGAAAGTTTGAGCCATTTAGTGCAGAGGATTTCTGACCAAGATATCAAAGCTTTTGAACCCAAGAGAGCATGGAACAAAAAGGTGTCGTTTGTTAATGAGGCAACAAGTTCAGACTCTAATGAAGAACCAGTCATCGGCTTGGCTGAATGGGTGAAGAATAAGAAGCCGATGTCTTGCCCTTTTGTGTATAAAGAACTAGAGAAGTTTGCATTCGATATTACCAAAGCCGATAGGATATTTGACTTTCTACTTCAAGAAGGCCAAATCAAGTTGTCACCCAATCATGTGATTCCACCTGCAGAAGAATTAAAGAAGATTAAGTACTGCAAGTGGCATAATGCAACATCTCACAGTACAAATGAGTGCAAAGTTTTCAGGCAACAGCTGCAAACGGCTATAGAGTCTGGGAGAATCAAGTTCGATAGCTCCAAAGCTCAAAAGCCGATGAATATCGACCAACATCCTTTCCCTACGAATATGTTGGATGCTAAGGGAAATACCAAAGTATTGACTTCAGAGGCAGCTGAAAGATGTGCATCGGTAGATCCTCAGCATCAGATCACCACCGATGATGCCAAAGGCAAGGGTTTGGTCCAGGAAGGAACCAGCTCAGGAAGACCTCCCCGATCTGGTATTGTGATTACCCATAGAAGGCATCGGAAGACCTGATAGCAACGTGAAGATCGGTATCGACGCCAACAGGAGGATCGACGTTGGGAAGAAGAAAGATGCCGATAAGAGTGGAATCGGCATAAAGATCACTGGAATTGCATGTTCTTCATCCATTGTTGGGAGCAAAACATCAAGCTACCAACTGTCAGAGACTGCCCTGAGTGTAATGGCTATAATCGGTATGATAGACCAAATCGGCAGTACCAGAACGATGATCGGTGTTTTGATGGGCCAATTAGAGGAAGGGCCTCAGTTCATGATCGGCTGGGGGGCAAAATCAGTGTGCATGACAGGCTTGGTGAGCATGTCGGTTATTTTCCCAGGAACCAAGAAGAGCTTGAAGAGATGGCAAATGCATGAGTTCCCGAAGAGTTCATATTTCGCAGAGATGCTAATACTTATCGGGTGGAATTAAGGGAAAATCATCGTCAATTGGTTAGACAACCACAACTTCCTCCATGGTGTCTAGAGGGATTAACTAGAACAAAGAAAAGAAGGCTACAGCGGGAACGACGAGAAGAGTTGAGTAGAGAGGAGAGTTCTGCTAAGTCTGGAGATTAGCAACAGTCGGGTCCTAAAGGGAAAGGGCCATCGGCACATGTTAATATGGTATTTATGTTGCCGATGGAGTTCCTTGCACCTTTTAGTGATGAGGAGGAAGCAGATTTTCCCGACCAGATAGCTCAGTTGGCTCTAGATCCGATGACGGCTATCTTTGAAAAGCCCACTGATAATGAGAGGCAACATCTTAAAGCTTTGTTTGTTAAAGGCAGGGTTGATGGACAGCCGATGACCAAAATACTTGTTGATGGTGGAGCTGCTGTCAATATTATGCCATATGCAGTCTATCGGAAGCTTGGCAAAGGGGATCAAGATTTGACCAAGACTGATATGATGTTAAACGATTTTGAAGGAAATGTGTCTCCAGTCAAGGGAGCCATATGTGTTGAGTTGACCATCGACAGCAAAACCTTGCCGACAACTTTCTTCGTCATCAGTGGAAAGGGTGCTTATAATCTACTGTTGGGGAGAGTTTGGATCCATGCCAATTGTTGCATCCCGTCTACAATGCACCAATGTTTGGTTCAGTGGGTAGGTGACAAAATTGAGATTGTCCCAGGAGATTCTTCATATGTCATAGCATCGGCAGAGGCAGATACTTATGAAAGGACTAGATGCATTTCAAGAGAGATTTGGGAGAAGGATTTTCTCAAGGTTGCCGATTATGAGATTCCACCGATCCAAGCAGCCGGTTCTGATGAGGAGTTTTAATGGATAAGTTCGCTGATGATGGAAAATTAGGCCAAGGGTTTACATCGGCCGATGATTTAGTAGAAGTAGATATAGGTAATGATGATAGGCGAAGACCTACATTCATTAGTGCTAAGTTAGATTCTGAGTGTAAGCAGCAGTTAACTGATTTGTTAAAGGAATATAAAGACTGCTTTGCTTGGGATTATACCGAGATGCCTGGTTTCGACCGATCTATTGTTGAACATCAGTTACCTATCAAATCTGGATTTCGGCCACATCAGCAGCCAGCTCGCTGATGTAATCCTAATATTCTTCCTGATATTAAGGCCGAAATAACTAAACTTATCGAAGCTAAATTTATTCGGCAATTTCGGTATGCCGAGTGGATTTCCAATGTTGTTCCAGTCTATAAGAAGAATGGGAAGCTTCGTGTCTGCATTGATTTCATGAATCTTAACAAGGCTACACCGATGGATGGTTATCCAATACTAGTTGCCGATTTGCTAGTGGATGCTGCAGCTGGACATCGGATTATTAGCTTTATGGATGGTAATGCAGGATATAATCAAATATTAATGGCCGAAGAAGATATTCCAAAGACTGCATTTAGATGTTCTGGTCATGTTGGGTTGTTTGAATGAATAGTCATGACCTTTGGCTTGAAAAATGCTGGTGCTACCTATCAGAGGGCTATGAATTTTATCTTTCATGAGTTCATCGGTAAGCTAGTGGAAATTTATTTGATTATACGAAAGGTGTTGGAGTGCACAAGGAAACATGGTTTGAAGATGAATCCTAATAAATGTGCATTTGGTGTATCAGCAGGACAATTTCATGGTTTCATGGTGCATCAAAGAGGAATTGAGATTAGTAGGAGATCTATTGATGCTATCAACAAAATAGTTGCTCCCACCAATAAAACTGAGCTCCAATCTCTGATCGGCAAGATAAATTTTATCAGACGATTTATATCTAACTTGTCTGGTAAGATTTGTGCTTTTAGCCCTTTACTTCAGTTGAAGGCTGATCAAGAGTTTGTATGGGGAAGAGAGCAACAGTCAGCATTGGATGAAATCAAGAATTATTTGACAAATCCTCCAGTTCTGATTCAACCTCAGCAATGGAAGCCTTTCAAATTGTATTTGTCTACCGATGGAATGGTCATCAGTTCAGCTCTAATTCAAGAATTTGAAGGGAAGGAGCGTGTGATTTATTATTTGAGCAAAAGACTGGTTGCTGCTAAGACCAGGTATTCGGCAATTGAAAAATTGTGTTTATGCTTATACTTTTCATGTATTAAGTTGTGACATTATCTACTATCGGCCAAATGCACTGTTATATGCAAACATGATGTGGTCCAATACATGCTATCTATGTCGATTATGAGTGGTAGAATCGTGTGGCAGAACCACCTAAATTATATGGCCCACATGCAGCTATCATTGTCATTAAGACCTCTGATTACTGCACATGAGAGTCATATAACCCGGGTAGTCTGTCGGGTGCCCTTAGAGGACCCCGAATCATACACATTTTAACTCATACAGGATCAACATGGAGTTACCACAACATTACATCATTTGTTACAAAAATAACTTACATTGGAGTGCGGAAGATTTATAACTCAATTTACAACATATGATGGAATATA
>Ga0182004_10004718_pt1 | contig 11026 bp, 6 predicted proteins | sample Sormic07211540_1_FD_120479 | JGI IMG/M metagenome (GOLD analysis project Ga0182004, IMG submission 120479) | Endophyte microbial communities from Sorghum bicolor roots, Mead, Nebraska, USA - 072115-40_1 MetaG | ecosystem: Host-associated > Plants > Roots > Unclassified | place: USA: Nebraska...
GATTCACCCTACTCGACTATCTAAGCCATCAGTTCACATCCAAGCAACCAAACTAGTCAAATCAACAGTCAAGCGAGAGCACCGAGACAGAGGTTCACACACCGAGCAGCCAAATAAAATGCAGAATTCAACTTTACACGAGTCCACTAGATATTAGATTTCTTCATACAGAAGCTACCGCCACTGGCCAAAACGACTAGGGCCTTGTTTAGTTCGCGAAAATTTTTGGTTTTGGCTATTGTAGCACTTTTGTTTTTATTTGATAATTACTATACAACCATGGACTAACTAGGCTTAAAAGATTTGTCTTGCAAATTACAGGTAAACTGTGTAATTAGTTATTTTTTATCTATATTTAATGTCCCATGCATGGCAAGATTCGATGTGACAGAGAATTTTGAAATTTTTTGGGAACTAAACAAGGCCTAGGTCAGAGCTACGGCCCAATCTAGCCAGCCAGGGAAGCGGGCGAACCTACCGTGCAAGCGCAACGTCAGAGATGGCGGAGGTGGAGAGGCGGTTGCGCTCCTCCTGCAGCGCAAGCTCGGTGAGGCGGAACCCCTTGCGCTGCAGGTACTGCTGCACCTTCTTCTCCATCTCCTCGTCCTCCATTGCCGCCGCCAGCGCGGAGCGAGCGAGCCGAAACGGCGAGCTCTAGGGTTTAGGGGCCTGGATCTCAAGCGAGAGGAGAGGACGATGATCCAAAGCGCGCAGAAGATGGCGGAAGCGAAAGGGCGGAAGGCGGCTCGCCGGCGAGGCGTAGGAGTGAGGGGCGAGCTGCGAGTGTGGCCGCCGAGGCCGTGGCGTGCGGACCTGATAGCGAGCGGTGCAGGTCGACGGCGCGACGAGGGAACGGCCTCGAACGCGGCGGCGAGCAACTCCCTCCAGCCGTAATGGGCCGGTCAATGCGTCGGGTCGAGTACTGGGCCCAACTGGGCCATGTGCTCTACAAGGCACTAACCAGAGAACGGACGTCGGATTTGTGTTGGGTTAATTCGTTAAAATTTCAGTCCACCGTAACCTCGTGGCATGGTCTGAGCATGTTACCACGTTTGTAACGTTTGTAACTACAGTAATTAGTATTCAATTGTAGATTAATTAAATTTTAAAAAATCATATCACAAATTATTCTTTAATATTATTTTTAGTTTTATAAATAATCTGTATTTAGTACTTTATACGTATCTCTAAACATTTGATAGGATAAATAAATAAAACGGCTTGAACCAAACAAGGCGTTCCAAACTCCATGTTTTCTTCCACCTCTTTCTTTTTTCCTCTCTATATACTTTCTATTGCCCGACCGGCGACACCACCTCCTGCCTGCATCCTACCCACTGCCGCCTCCGCACCCGCCACCATGGCCGGTCCACCCATCGCCCCAAGATCCCCTCCTAAGCCCGCCAGGATGTATGAACTCTAACTTGTCAGAGACAAAAACACAAGGACGAAGAAATGAGTGTTGGTGGGTCAAAACGAAACAAAACAAAGGCCCCAAGAAACAGAAACAGTCAATTGCGGCCCACATATCATTGCAGTGGGAAAAATTATTGGCGCGTGACGCACTCAGACCACAAGATTGACAATAGTGTTTTGGTGGGTCCAAATGATATGTGACTTTCCCATATCGGCCCACCACAATAGAGGCTCTATGCATAGGTTCCAGAAGAGGCGCCAAAATCAAACTAGTTCATCACTAACCATGTTATCTCTCGAAAAAAAAGTATTGCTGCCATGTTAACACCTTTACATCCTTTACATCGGTATCACAGGAGGGTCCGAACATGTTGACAACAAAAGAGATTACACTGGCGTTTCTTGAGACTGGAAATCATGTCCATGCAGCACCTCCAAAAGCAGTTTCCATAGCTGTATATAGAGGAGGGGATTATATAAATTTCATCTACATACAGTATTGACCATCTCTAACAGCTACCTCGGTACATTATAGTTTCCTGAACAAATACAAGTATTTCACAAAGGGAAGCCACCAATATTACGTGCATATAAGTTATTTCTCAAAATTCTATTTTTTCTTTTAATAATAAAAAGATGTTTCATAGAAGAAAGAGAACTTTACCTTCGGTAGGCATAAATTCACCACATTAGCATGATTATTTAGCATTCACCTGATATGAAAAGGCATGATTATTAATATTCACAAGTATAACGATACTTTACTAAATAAAGTTACCTATAAATTATGACACCGAAGTCCAAACAAGTAAATTAGAGAGGTTACCAAAGAAAAAACAAGATCAACTACTCATTGTTTTGCCAAATTCCGAATATGCTCAACTAAGTCTCTTTTCGCTTGTGTATATGTTCGACAAACATGGAAATCAACATTATACATATATCAGTGAAGTATTAATGTTATTGCATTTTTGCACTTCAGATGGAAGAACAATCGATGTCCTGGGCTGTCAAATCAAAGAATACTCTCGTGTATCTCCCTCATCTTTAATTATATCACGTTACAAAGAAAAATAGAGGTTTTGCATTATTCTTCCAATAACCTTATGGCTCCAGAGTTGCGCTACATTAGCACATAATTGAAGCGAGATTGCAGCACCCAGATAACAGGATTACTTGGGAGTAACTATGCTTTCAGACTGCATGCTTATTCCTTACTTGGACTTCATTATATTTGCCATGCATAGTGGTCACATAGATACTTCTAATGGATGATTAGATTAGTAATGAAAAATGCAACCAGATAGACCCAAACTACCTAAATAGCTATCACCTATCAGATCAAACCCAAACTAAAGAAGCGCAGACATTGCAAGTACCTCAATTATTGTTGCCAAACAATTTTTCCCGCAGAAGCTTCAGGCCTATTACATGCTCAGCTCTCAACTCATCAGTCATCACCCTAGTATCCATGCTCATGAAAGAGTTGTATGTTTTCAGCATAGCAGCCTCCCTCTTGAGCCTTGCCGCCTCAACCTTTGCATCAGAAACCCGCAGCTGGATCTCTATGAATTGATCATGACGTTTTTTAGCAGCATCTTGAATATCCATATACTTCTTCATAGTTTCACTCAAATCAGTGTCACTATCTCTGACCTTGCCTTTGTCATTGCATTGTTTCTTGAATTCTTTCACTACTATTGGAAGTTCCTTTTCTTGGGTATCTTCAGGTGTGGGTGTGTTGTTCCCCACCTCCCCCTCATCACCCAATTTCCTTTTATTTGATTTCTCAAGTTCCTCCAATATTGCATGCCACTTTGGTTCGTCACGAAGAACCTTCCAGCAATGCATAACTATGAATGGGCCTTCTTTGTAGTCGTCTAAATAAAATTGCAGAGCCTTTTCTATCAATTGGTCATCTGATTGTTCGCTGACATCACTTGATGCAGCCTTCTTCAAAGACCAGCAGAAAAAACCTACCCATCTCTTAATCTTTTGAAACCTGTCTTTAAGATGCTTCACTTTCCTTGTCCGTTTTGTCGATGTAGTGCTGTTGTAGAATGCAAGTACATCTCCCCAATATTGCTCTTTCTTGCCACTACCGCTGGAAGGGTCATTGGAATACTTTAACCAGGCACGCACCTACAATTTAGCTTACAAGGTCAGAGATAGCTTGATTCTTGGTCAAGGCCAATTTAAGGATTTTATTACTTACCAATCTCAAGTCTTCATCTGGTTTCCAAGACAGGCGCCTCTCAGTCCTAACATCATCCCCGTCATCAACGTTGATGGCAGGTTTGCCTTGTGAACCCAATGCAACATGTTGAGTCATTGAACCAGGTTGTGGTTGTGGAGGCCATGGTGGCGCAAAATAAGCATGACCATTTGGGGGAAAACTTAGAAACCCACCAGGCATACTGCAATCAGTAGCATAGTAAAATAAGGAAATCCATGCCATGCATCGTCAAATGATACAGCTGGTACATACATTCAGAATGTGATTCACTCGAATAGGAGAAGCAATGAACAATTCTAACTGTCAACCAAAAATGGGCATTAAACAAAAAGCAAGTTTGTCAAATGTTTTTTTCCTGTGCTTATATAGACTATAATTGGTTAGTCCTTAGCAAGTTACCAATCATTTAAGCATGCATAACCTCTGGTATAAGTCGGTGCCGGAAACAAAAGAACGGGAGGATATGAAGACATGAACAGTTCAGCATTTTAGGATACACAATTTCAAAGGATCATTAACACTACTGAACACTAGCATCTAATTACTTCAAAGCAAAGATCAGGCTGCAGCATATATCAACTGGATGTCACAGGACTTCCAGATGAAGATCTGAGTAAAAAATCACAGCTGGTTTATCGATTCATTCCTCCACAAAACTATAATCATAAAGTGTAGCCCATTTCTCCGTCCCCAAACAACTAGAGATGTGACTGGACCCCACGACAAGTTGGGGAAAGCGATCAAGACTACCTGGTCAGCAAGTGCGGGGGCGCGGAGGTAGGGACGTGGTTACGGTCTCCTTGCACCGCGACCTCGGCGAGCCGCAACCCCTTGCGCTGCAGGTACTCCTGCACCTTCTTCTCCATCTCCTCGTCCTCCATTGCCGCCATGGGAAGCCCAACCGACAAGCTCTAGGGTTTAGGGCTCAGATTCGCCGAGCGAGGGAGACGGAGCCAGGGGAGGAAGACGGCGAAACCTGAGACGACGAAACGGAGAAAGAGAGAGAGAGAGAGAGAGGAAGAAAGAAGTGGTTTGGGCTTCATGTTACTGTATGGGCCGTTACATGTTCCCTTGATTGATGGGCTTCGGAATGACAGGCCTGTTAGAAACCTAAACGGGCCAGACTTGGTTTGGGTTGTTTTGCGGTAGAAATGATTGGGCCAGGAGGCAATGGGGGAAAAAGTCTCCGTTGAGCATAAGGCCACTGAATCTGAATCTAGATTGTGAAGAGAATTATAATAATTTAGATTATGTATGGACTAAAATAATCTATATGTTATTTGATCTCTGGATTAAAGATGCTCTTGTCTTTTGAGCACATATAATCTTTCATCACCAAGTTTGATATGGATTATAGGATCACGATAACATGTTAGTTGTATACTTGTATCATCTTCTTACTACGATTCTCTCAATAAAAGAGGTCCAGCCAGCATGGCCATGTCACCTATATTTCTCGACCGTCGGATCGGACTCATGAACACTTCAGATCGTGCTCTCTCTGTTTTTTTTTCAAAGGCGTTCAAACTTTAGTGGAATCAACCCACGGTCCATGTCTTCTCTCAGTTTTCTAAAACGAACCTTCAAACTTTATCGAAATCAACCCGCAATCAAAGGCCTTATAAATGGGCCGGCTTGACTCCTGCTCGGCCGTATATCACAGACTTGGGCCTTACTAGGCCGAAATTGGCCCGACAACGTCTTCCTATTTTTGTTCGAATTTATTCTTTATCTAAAACGGTTAGAATTTTGTAAAGGACATAATAAAATAAATAAAAAAAATACCAAACCAAGTTTGTTGAACTCTACACAACTACCACTACACTACAAACATATAAGAGCATCTCTAAGAGACTTATCCGTGAAATCAGATTTGCCGAGCAAAACGAAAAAATACGTCCAACAGGCTCGCTAGATCGTTTTCTTTTTTAGCCTTCACGCTATCCCGGTTATCTCGCTCTTCAACTTCAGCGAGCCGCGACTACTCGCCATCCGGAGCGCCCAGAACTCCCGCGCGTATCGCTACCTTCTCCCCCGCACGATTTACCTCTCTTGCATGCCTGCCCCATTCCCGGCACTCCAATTCCATGTGGCATGGCAGCTGGGAGACAAAGGCAGTGGCCGGTCTCCAGGTATGCGAGCGGCGGAGCTGGGACGAGGCCGCTCGCTCATCTAGTGGAATGGATGGATCCTGGGCAGCCGACACAGAAGCTTGTGTCGTATCCAGACGACGGATTCCTGTGTAACAGTGGCTGCCTCTTGCACCAGCGGCGGCGGACTGCACGCACGAAGTGAGATGTGCAATGAAAACGAATAGTATTGATTTTTTGTCATGACAAAGAGTGGGCCCATCTTGATTGATTAGGTAATTATACCGAGGCTGTTGGATTAGTCTTGTTTTATTGAGAGGTTTCTATTTTAGAAAAGGATTAAATCATCAAATTTAGAATATACTTTTAGCTAATCTGTTGGAGATGCTCTAACATCACATATTTTAATGTTTTTTGTTATCAATGGTAGCTTAACCATACCATGAATAAAAAAAAATGAAGATTTTACCAGCTTAGTCATAAAAAAACATGTAAATATACTTTCTTCAACAAAATACCATTATGTTTATGTATTATAAATTTCACGATTTGAGATCAAATTCTCCTCGTATCGCAGTTACATTTAGCTTTCGGCTACTCATGATCTTCCCTCCTTAATAAATACTTTTAATATTTTTTCCTCCACAATAAATATAGCCAAAAAAGTGGTACCCCAGTTTTGATAACCAATAAAATATGTTAAATAATACGAGTTTGCAAAATATATACTAAGTACAACAACGAGGTGCAGACCATGACACCTATACAAAAATAATGTAGCGACAAATTTTTCTTACCTATGTTGCTTAAAAAATTTGCATCTACCGACACACGATTATTATTACTCTACGCGTGAAATAAAGTCCGCATAAACTATACTACTACAATGAAGCAATACATGCTCTACACTCTAGGAACAAACATGTATTACTGAAATAAATATTTTTGTAAATATACTGAAATAAATACTTATCCTACTACACTCAACAAACAACTCCTACAGAAAAAGGGTCCATCAAGTATTGCAAATGGTACACACACTGGCTATATGCGACAACGCCGCGAGCATTTCTAGTCATACTCTAAAACATAAACTAGGCTGTCTAGTGTTTATTTTTGCTATTGTAATCTAAAATATAAATTAAGCTATTTTAGATTCTCTAGTGATTATTTTGCGTGATTGCAATAATCCACTGATATAGTTAAATGGTACCGTGACTTTCATGTGGATAATCTCTTGATTTGGATACAAGAGCTAATCACTAGCTAGCTAAATTAACTCAAATTTGTTGTAGTTATCCAAATGGGTGGGCCTAATAGGTGGGTTAATTGCTCTGTCCGCCTTTGACCCCTAAAAAAACCCCGCAGGAGAGGACCAACCATTTTTCCAAAAAGAAAAAAGAAAAAAAAAGGAGAGGACCGACCAGGTCGGGCGTCGGAGCTGCCAGCGTTGACCGCCACAGGTGGTAAATTCGTTCGTCGCCTGCCGGTGCCGGTGTGCTGCATCATCGGTCTGACTGAGACTGACCGGGGAAATTAAAAAGCAAGGAACCCGGTGTTTGACCTCCAAAAAAAAGTCGAGCCCCGACCCCGTAAGATGTCCGGTCGCCGGCGACCGATCTGCACGCTGCTGGCATCGGCAGGCGGCAGCCAGGCACCACCAGGCCAGACCTTTCCATGAGTGCGCTGGGCGTTGACCTGCATACATACATGCAGTCAGGAGAGGCTAGGGCCTTGTTTACTTCCAAAAAAATTTGCAAAATATAAATAGTAGCATTTTCGTTTGTATTTGACAAATATTGTCCAATTATAGACTAACTAGACTCAAAAGATTCGTCTCATCAATTTCGACCAAACCGTGTAATTAGTTTTTATTTTCATCTATATTTAATACTTCATGCATATGTCTAAATATTCGATGTGACGGAGAATCTGAAAAATTTTGCAAAATTTTTAGGGAACTAAACAGGCCTAGCTAGCTGCTTGCCTGATTAGGCCTTGTTTAGATGTCTGATTTCGAAGGGACTAGCTAGAGCGAGAGTGGAACCAGGAGTTTGCAGAGACTGACAGCACCTTTGAGAGGTGGGCCTTGTTTAATTCACCCTGAAATTTAAAAACTTTTCAAGATTCTACGTCACATCAAATCTTATGTTATTATATGTATGAAGCACTAAATATAGACGAAAACATAAACTAATTGCACCGTTTGTCTGTAATTTACGAGACGAATCTTTTAAACTTAGTTAGTCTATAGTTGGACAATAATTTGCAAATACAAACGAAAATGCTACAGTATCAAAATCCAAAAATCTTTTCGCAACTAAACAAGGCCGTGGTTGACCTTGTGCGTGTACGTACATGTCAATATGTGGATATATGAAATGCCTCGATCAGAATTCAGAAGCAGTCGAGGGGGCACGGCGGTCGCCACCGCTCAACTCGGCAAGGTCAACCCGGAACCAAATACCACGTCGATCTACTCCCGGTTTGTTCCGTTGGTCTGCTCAGTTCTTGGTTTGCAAGGTCAACCTTCGCCAGGCCAGGTCGATACGGCGTAGGCGTATGGGAGGGACATGATAATACTACTACTTTTTTGATGCACGAACGCAAATGAAAGGGAACTTCAAGTACGTACTACGTAGTACTGTAAGAAAACTTCAACTCATGTTCTCGGTTGACGTTTCGCTGCAGGATTCAGAGAGACGAAAATCCTTGTAGAGAATTGAAATCAGCACGGATTTGACCTTGGGCTTTGTTTAGTTCACCCAAAAAAGCAAAAAGTTTTCAAGGTTCACCGTCACATCGAATCTCGTGGCACATGCATGAAGTATTAAATATAGACGAAAGCAAAAACCAATTACACAGTTTAGCTGGAAATCGCGAGACGAATCTTTTGATCCTAGTTAGTCCATAATTGAATAATATTTGTCACAAACAAACGAAAGTGCTACAGTACCGAAATCTTTTCGGAACTAAACAAGGCCCAATATTTTGTTGCACAGTCGTATAGAAGGAATAATAGTAGCCCCGATGGATGCGAGGAAGATACGATAACGATACGACGACCAGCTCCCTGTCAAACAGCAGGGTCAGCTTTTGAATAATCAGCTGCATGCCTTCCTGATCCGCTTCTAGTACTACCATTCTATGATTCTATCGCCCATTTCAAATTTCAAATTATTATAACCCAATGTCCGCGCACCACGATCATGAAGAATCTATGGCCTTGTTTAGTTTCCAAAAAAAATTACAATTTTTTTTTCAGATTTCTCGTCACATCGAATTTTATGGAACATGCATAGAGCACTAAATATAAATAAAAAATAATTAATTACACAGTTTAACTATAATTTACGAAACGAATCTTTTGAGCCTAGTATTTATCAAAAACAAACGGAAATGCTAAAATACTCATTTTGTCAAAATTTTTGGCCTTGTTTAGTTCCCAAAAATTTTGCAAAATATGAATAGTACCACTTTCGTTTGTATTTGATAAATATTATCCAATCATATAATAACTAGACTTAAAAGATTCGTCTTGTCAATTCCGACCAAACTATGCAATAAGTTTTTATTTTTGTCTATATTTAATACTTCATGCATACGTCTAAAGATTTGATGTGACGGAAAATCTGAAAAATTTTGTAAAATTTTTTGAGAACTAAACAAGACCTAAAGAAGACCTATAATTCATTCACATCCTTCTTTTTTTTTTGTCCCCCGCATGTACGGCACTACTACTCAATGCGCAAATACGACGATGTTAATTAATCTAAACAGTACTATGCAGTTGTTCAGGTAGCATTAGCACGCGGTGCGCGTTTCTGAAAGATGCAGTGCACAGGTTTCACGTGCTCGCCGTCGGTGAGGAGCTCGGCCGGGGAAAAAAATGGCACTCAAGAACTGAATTTTTTATGCCTTGCCACCAACACCGTTATTGATCCTGCTGCTGTTTTTTTTTAAGGATCGATGGATCCTGCTGGTTGTTGGAGCACATTCGACGTGCGAGTGGCCAAACTGAAGGCCGCCACCACCACCACCAGCCGCCGTATTATTGTATATGATTCTATATGATTCGCTGGTCATGATCAGTGTCCGCTTGCACTGCAACAGCAAGTGTGTCTTGCATGCATGCACTTGTTTTTGTTTATCGCCCGACACCATGCAACTAACCAGCCGGGAGATCGAGGTAAGGGATGACGTTTGCTCGCACATATAATAAAGTTGAGCAACACGTGATGATGTTTCTTTGACATTGGTAACTCTGTTTTTTTTTTTCCGTATATATACTAGTAACGGCATACGTGCTCAGCTCGGCTTTAGGGAGTATGGTATACTTCCTTCATCACAAATTGTAAGACTACTGACTTTTTTTTATGTTAAGTTTACTTTTTTATTTTATTTAAAAATTTTATATAAATAAATTTAAAAATTTATGTAAACATATTTAAATTTAAGTCATTTTTAGAGAAATTTTATTAATAAATTAAGTCACGATAACAAAGTAATATTTTATATAAATCTTTGAATAAAACAAGTGGTGACTTAGGGCCTGTTTAGATACATCTGAAAATTCAAAAAAATTACAATATTTTTCAAAAAAAATGCATGGTTCGGGGTGACTTCCAGTTGCATGCAGTCAACGTAGATCACAATCTTATACTAGTACTACTACGTAGAAGAAGAAAAGGAACTGGATCTGACTGGGAATCAAAACGCAAGTGTCAAGATCCCTAATCCTGAATCTCACACACCAGTGGCTTTTCTCGCTGTACACGTCTGCTCTAATTTGTAGTTTCGCCTTCTATGTACTCTACGTGAGCCCAATTCTATTCTCACGGTTGTTCGCTAGTTTTTAATCTAGCGAACCATCCGATAGCTAATGTACGTCGGTTGTCCATCCTTCTCCCTCCACTTCCCTTTCCCTCTGCTCTTGACGTCACCATGAAAAAAAAGCAAAACATTTATTTCAAATTGCTATAACTTTTGAATGGTGTATCTATTTTTAATTCCGTCTATACCAGTGTGTTCAACGTGACGAGACAAAACTAGACCTCACTTCTATATATTTTGAAGATTTTTATTTTTTAGTAGCAATTTATGTATATTAACTTATAACATATAAGTTATATTGCTAACTTATTCTGCTAAGTTATGGTGTTAACCTATTCTGCTAAGTTGTATTGTATAACTTCTGTTTGTGTATAATAACTGCATAACTTTCTATATACACTAGTGTATTAGTTGTGTAACTTATGTACATTAAGTTGTATTGTGTAATTTA
>Ga0182004_10004719_pt1 | contig 11025 bp, 9 predicted proteins | sample Sormic07211540_1_FD_120479 | JGI IMG/M metagenome (GOLD analysis project Ga0182004, IMG submission 120479) | Endophyte microbial communities from Sorghum bicolor roots, Mead, Nebraska, USA - 072115-40_1 MetaG | ecosystem: Host-associated > Plants > Roots > Unclassified | place: USA: Nebraska...
GGAAGGAATGAAGGAAGGAAAGGAAGGAAAAGACAGTCCCCGTTCAGACGTTCTTGCTCTCGCTCTCGCTCTCTCGGCCTTCCTTTCGTGGCGGCGACGACTGGCGGCGATTGGCGACGCCCTCTGCCGGATCTTCGTCAGCTCCTTCGCCGGCGACTGACGCTGCCCTTTGCCAGGTCATCGTCCGGCCTCCTTCGCCGGCGACTGGCGATCACCAGGTATGCTTGCCCCCTTCTCTTCATTCGTGCTGTTCGAAACCGTGCACCCAAACCCTAATGTAAGCTACTTGTATTCGGATCTGCTCTAATTACTACTATATACATGTATTATGCCTGCTAACTTCGGTTTCGCAAAAATTATCTGGTGTGCATGTGCACACCCACACCCTATGCTGGGTCCTCCCCTATTCAGTAGCTCTGAGCCTCTGATGAATGGAGGAAAGGAAACCAAAGAGACAATCTTGTGCTTTGTTTAGCCTACAAATGCGGCAGCATCCACCCTGTTTGCTGCAATTTGGAGACAGTGAGTTTGCCGACTATTATGTCTTCATCTCCCATGCCTGCACACGCTCTTCAACTTCACTGCCATCTATTTGTACCAGACACGCTTAGGCACTGTGATGTCTCATCCTTGGTCGAGCTATCCATAACAGCTTCAGCTTTGTCATAGCCCCCAATCAGTAAGCACCGGTCAAGGCCTATCAAGTTGGTCACCCAGGCCATCCCAAGGTGCCAATTTCCAATTGGTAGTATTGGGGAGACTAAAAATTAGAAATTTATAATCCATTTTTTGTTTGACTTGGCATCGAATAGGATGTGATCAACCTCGGTGTTAGAGAGTATCTTTTCTTTGATACACTAATGATATGGATTTTGGGGACCATAATTTTTTGAAGTTGTATCGGTTCCTTTTTTTTTCCTGTTTACAGTTCTAGCTACTAAAGATTATGATATATGATGGGTTTTCTTCTCTTGATCATCATCTATTGATTCCCTTCTTTATTGGATAGGAGATTTGATTCTTTAGTTCTTGCACAAGAGACTATCAGATCTTTATGTTGTGCTTATTATTACTGTTTCTCAGTTGGCTCAATTTCACTAGGCTCATTGCTGAGATGAGTTGAATTTGCTACTCATTTTGCTGATATGAACACAATCAGTTGGCTGTTAGGGTGCTTTTATTATCACAAAACTACTACAGTTTATTTTCATTATTGTGGTCATCTCTGTACCTGGTACCTTCTCCTGTCTCTGTGTTCTGTATTTCTGGGAAATGTATTTGCATCAGTTGGATAATTGCAAATGTGTTTACTTTGCATGCTAAAAGTAATTCCAGCTTCAGTTCTAGACCTAGTCAGCAATGATAATTTGTTGTCTGTTATTTGATTCTTTTGTCGTTTGGTACATCGGCTGATTGCTTCAGAAAGAAAATTGATGATAAACTTACATTGTAATTTGTATGTGTGGTCTTAGATGACTTAATGAATCTTCACTGATATTTACTCTCATAACAGGTTCTAGCTACAAATATTGGAAGATCGTTATTGGTAATTTCCAGTTATGTGCCCTGCTTTTATTCAAGATTCGTCAGGGTGATGACAGATGTGAACTCATCATTCATCGGAGGTGCTCAGTTGCAGCCAAGTAGAAGCATGAATACTGATTCATTCATGCGTGTTCCAGCGTCCCCAATATCATTTTCATCAAATAACATCTCTGGCTCCTCAGTCATTGATGGCTCCGTTGTGCAGCAAAGTCCACCCCAAGACCAGGTACAAAAGCGGAGATCTTCAAGTGTAACATCACATCCCATGATTGAGGCTAGTGGTGCATTGCATGCTCCAAAGAAATCAAGAATTGATGTTAGGCAAGATGAACTGCAGCAACAGCTGATTCAACAGCTGCTCCATGGTCAGAGTTCCCTTCATCTCCAGGGGCAACAGAACCCACAGCTTGAAGCTTTGATCCAGCAGCATAAACTAGCACAGTTGCAGCAGAGGCAGCAGCAGTTGTTGCAACCGTTTGCTCAGATACAACCATCTCAAATTGGCATTTCTCGTCAGCTTCAGCTTAGGCCACCGCTAGCACAGCCTGGAATAGCTGGACCTATTAGGACTCCTGTCGATACTGGGCTTTGTTCCCGAAGGCTAATGCAATATTTATATCACAAGCGTTATCGTCCAGAGGTGTGTTTGTGTTTGAGCACTGTATACATTGATCATGAGATTACGAGATGCAAGCCTTTGGCAGTACAATTTATTGGTGCACTGTCTTGTAGAATAATCCCATAACATATTGGAGGAAGCTTGTTGAGGAATATTTTGCACCACGAGCAAGAGAAAGATGGTGTGTGTCGTCTTACGATAAGAGAGCGAACGCTTCAGTTTCTACTCCACAATCAGCTCAGGTTAGTTAACAGTTTACATTCACAGCAAATTTTACTTGCGATTATATTGTTCTTGACTAATTGGTTTTGTGTTCCATGTCCAACATCACTCTCTGCTGTGTGGCATCACTTCCGTCTTGATTCCAAAACAAGATTGATTATCATCTTCTTAAACTTCTGCTTGATCGTTGAACACCACATCTAATTTTGTATCTTTTAGTGGCTTCAGAATATAGTTTATAGGTATACCTTTCTGTAGTAAAAAGAGTTTTCTTGTTGCAGTAGCTAAATAGAAAAGACCAATTCTTTTTTCTCTGCACATTTACAGTTAAAATGTGAAGGAGAATATCCCTTGGTCTTTTAAATTTGCAAAAGGTGATGGATATTTATATAATGCTTCATACAGTCATATTTTATCCATTGCAGGTCACATGGCGATGTGACATATGCAATACACATGGTGGAAAAGGATATGGTTAGCTAATTTCTGTGAACTCTGGCAAACTATATTCATGATGATATCTTTTGATATTCAAATTTAGTTTTTGTAGATTCTCTTTGAAACTTGTTGATCTCGTGTTAGTTGTTAGCAACAAACTCTACTTTGCTATAAATATCTTGTGGGTTAACAAAAATGAATTATATGAAGTTTCACATTGAATCTGTGGTAAAACAAGATGAATTACAGAAGGCCAGAACAAACATGAATTTAGTATCTTGAGGTTTACAAAATTGATAAGTTTCAGGCTGGAACAAAGATGAATTATGTGATAATACAAAATTGTATTAATGCGTCATGCATAGACATGAAGAATGGATATGAATTTGTCATGAATATATGCTGAGTGGCAATAATCATACTGTGCACAACTGCACATGCATGTGAAATGAGTGACTGAAAGGTACCTATGCAGTGTGCACCATTGATTCTGTGGTAAACCAAAGATTAGCTAAACTGTGGTATCTATGCAGTGTGCACCATGCAAATGCTATTGCCATAATATAGATGCACATCTTAGTGTTTCTTGTCCAAGTAGCTTTCTGATTTGTTACTTGTAGTACAAGTATCTCTTACTCAGGTATCCTTTTTTATGTCTGATCTCTCTGACAGAGGCTACCTATGAAGTGCTTCCTAGACTCTGTCAAATTAGATTTGATCATGGTGTTATAGATGAATACCTATTCCTTGACATGCCCAACGAATTCCGGTTGCCTAATGGACTAATGCTGCTGGAGCATACAAAAGTTGTTCAAAAGTGTGTTTATGAACACCAACATGTTACACATGAGGGGCATTTGAGAATCATATTCACACCAGAATTGAAGGTTAGTTGCTTGGTGTAGTAGTTCGCACATGTGAGTGCAATTTTTGTAACCTGTCCATGTTACGTGTAAGGGTCAATATCAATTCTTATGTACCGTTGACTCAGATCATGTCATGGGAGTTCTGTTCACGACGACATGAGGAGTATATCACTCGCCGGGTTCTGGCACCACAGGTGGATTTCTTATACTAGCACAGTGTTCCACTTTAACTTGGCTACAGAATTTTTAATTGTAACTTGCCCTTGCCTAGTTACATAGTAATACAGTTATTTCTTGGCAACCTAGGTCTTAGGTAATTAATTATACATGATGCGGCATAAGTCTAGTTACTTAGGACAACTTGTATAAATGGATGAAAATGCCTCTTTCTTGTCACGACCAGACTTCTTCCACAACTATTTAGATTTTTCTTCATTCTTCACTGATGTACTGAAGGTCAGAACTGCTTCAAGATACCCCAGCGAGGATCAAACCCATTTTCATTACATCTTAATGTAAATCTGTACTCTTTAAGGCATTCCCTAAGTGTGTGTTCATGTTTTACAAGTGTGACCAATGATATCTTATACTGCACACATGGTTCTGCTTTTCAGGTCAATAATTTGTTACAGGTTGCCCAGAAATACCAAGCGGCTGCCAGTGAAAGTGGTCCTGCTGGGGTTTCAAACAATGATGCACAAGCCATTTGCAACATGTTAGTGAAGAAACTACACCTTGAGTGCTGTAATATCCATTACATAGAGATCTTTTGCCATGATAAATAGAAAATCCTGTATCTCAGAGCAATCTTATTTTTTATTGTGCTAATGCAAAGGCATCATTTTGTTTTCTGCTGTTAGGTTTGTGACTGCATCACGGCAACTAGTGAAGAATCTGGAGCAGCACACCTTGAATGAACATGGTCTTTCTAAACGATATGTTCGCTGCCTGCAGGTAATTACAGTCTTTTACCATTGCATTGTATACTTTTCAATGTTGCCCCACAAATTCTGCTTGGATTTTAGTACATTATATCATTATATCTGCATGTGCATCCTATGGTTTCCATACATTCATACACATCAAGCACACTGATAGTTATCTGTCCTTGTCAGATATCAGAGGTGGTGAATCACATGAAGGACTTGATTGAGTTCACCAACAAAAATAATCTTGGTCCTATAGGTATGTTCATGCACATTTACCTATCACTGTCTTCAGTTTTCACCTAGTTGTCAATTGTTAGTTGTCTGTGACTCTGTCAACAAATTCTCCTAAAGTAACTAATATTTTCCCACTGTTTCCAAAAAGATGGTAGGACATATTAAAATAATATGCCTCAGGAAAGTTGATTGCTAGTTCAAGTTTTGTTGTACAAACGAAACTTGTAGCACTAGAAACGGGAGTTCTCCATACAGGAAGGAACCCAGCTGACACTATGTGATTACATGTCAAAGTCAGTTATTGATGTATGTCTGTGCTGTGGATTTATCAAAAGAAATTGAAAAAAAAAGTCTTCACAAGCCTCTGGGTAAAAACTTAAATCCTTCAGTCATATGCCACTGTCAAGTGACTATGGGGGTCCCAGTTGTCAGACACATCGATGGCATATAAAGAAATCAGATATGATTGTGTTGTTTCATTTGTTTTTCCTTCTGAGAACAGCAAAATATTGGATTATATGATATGGACAGTGGCAAAAGCAATAGATTTTATAATAATATTCTGATATAGGCCACACTTCCTGCTTGCCTCATCAACCTTTTGGTGTCTTTTTAATGTGCACTGTATTCATATGCAGAGGGCCTGAAGAATTATCCAAAACCAAATGTACCGAAGCTTCCAGGACAGAATTTGCATGAGGCAAAACAAATAACGGCTGCTGCTGGTCTTCCCAATGACCAGAACAACACCAAAGTTATGGGTGTCAAACAAGAAATAAGCGCTCATGTGGACAACGGAACTTCTGTTGCTGGAGCCATTGGTAATAGTACTCCACAGAATGCTGCAACACTAAACAGTTACCAGAGTTTACTCAGAAGCTCCAGTGCAAATCAGAGTCTTCTTCAGCAGGAGGCATCCAGTGTCTTCAAAGGTCCTGCTGCAATGCACAATGGCATCCAACTGGAAGCATCTAGATCCTTCCGTGGACCTAACCAAGTGCAGCTAGCACAATTCCAACATTCTGGGTCATTCCAGCACCCAATGCCTCAGCACAACAATCTCCAGATCTTGGGAGTGCAAAATAATCACCAGGGCTTGGGTGCGAGCCCACAGTATCAGCAGCATGTTTTAAATCAGCTGCTTCAAGAAGTTAAGAACACTAACGGCCGCACATTGCCACAGCAACCACCTCCAGATACCCCTAATGCAAACAGTGGTATCACATCAGGAGGTGCTAACACCAACAGTGCTGCTACCGGAGAGCAGGCACAGCGCATCAATAGCAGCGCCGAACAGGGTGCAGCTACGGTCGGTACCGGGCCTAGTAATGTGATCAACAACAGCACAGCCAGCATTGTCCCCAGCAGAAGTAACAGTTTCAAGTCAGTAAGCAGCAATCCAGCTGCTGCTGCCGCCGCCTCCGCTGCTGGAGGCAATGCCGCGACTTCGAAGGCTGAGCCCTTCCACGAATTTGATGACTTCGAGCAACTCCTCACTAATGAATTGGTGGGAAACGAGTTCTTATGGGACAATTGACAGAGTACAAAGACACCGTACTGCTCAGACTTCAGTGTAAGCGTTGAGAAACAGCCTTCTTGGCTGCTAGTATGGAAACTAGCGTGTGGCGATGGAAAGTTGCCCAGGATTCTAGTTTCTGTTTCATTTCTCTTTTCGTAGGCTTTGTATTGTATTGCCCTTCGGGACAGTTAACTGATGTAACATGAGATGTGTGAGATAGGAGTTGCATTTGGCTTGTAAATGTGGGAGCAGTAACCGAGTTACTAGAACATATATATTTGCTGCGGGCCGCCTCTGTTTTGTCAAATTATCTCAGATTCATGTTGCGACTATTCCCACGCTGAATTTTGACAGCGTGGAGGCAGTAAAAGGTGATTGATGCCACGCTTCATTGAAGCAAACTTTCTCGTGATACCATGAAAGCGTAAAATAATTGGCTAATCACGTTACGCACTAGTTTGCATTGGCGGGATCGGCAAGAATATGTAGTAGTACAAAAGGTTATTACTTAGGAGTACAACACAAAGGTAAACATACTATCCTGGAGATTACAATCAAGTTTCCATGGCTGTTACGCCGATCCGTTCCGCTAATCAAGGTGACGATCTAGTCCTGGGCACCATTATTGCCGGATGGGCGCATACGTCCTGTACCGCAAAGCAGGCACGCTACCTGTCTAACATCAAGGTCGATCAAATCTTCTTCATTGTAATCCGGTTTAGACAGTTATGCCTCATGTTGGAATTCTTTGTCATGCCCGATGACAATCATATAGTCAATTGATGTGTGTATCCCTTAACTTGACCAGTCAAGTGAAGCAATCGTCTGATTAAGGCACAAGTCACCGTCGTTTTCCTACTTCCCAACTTCACTGCCCTTTGAACCAGCTGGAGCCGCAGCACTTTTCTCAAGAGTCTTTATTGTGGCATTTTCAGCTCCAAATGGCTCAGACTGTCTCTTGCGCCTGGGTCTCCTCGATGTCATCTTGATGGCATCATCTTTTTGCGGCGCCTTTTCTTTTGTTGAACCGCTGTTGGATTCTGAATCCGCGTCAGGAAGCAAAGCTCGGGAACTTAACCGTAGTTGACCTTTATCATTTATCTGGCTCAGATGATCAAAGAAACATAATTCAGAGAAGGGCATCATATCATGTGGTTGGATAATTTACCATATAGCGTTTTGGAGGTGGCAATTATAGAAATAGCAGTTTTCACTATAAATGCCTTGAGGACAAATGCATGTTGAACTTAAAAATAGCTACCAACCTCAATAAGCTTGACGTCTATGCGATCTCCAACTTTAAAAGCCTGCAACAAATGCAGTGGATTGGATTACTTAAACAAGGGGTAGAAATCTAAGCAAATGAAACAAATTCATAATATTTTCTCACATCCTCAGCCTTGGCCAACCAGCCTGAACTTAACTCGCTGATATGACATAAACCCTGCATATTGAGTTACAAGCAATGGGTTATGGCAGAAAATAATATCAAAATTAAACTGGAAGGTATTTTTCATGAGAACTTCCTTTTCTATTGCACAGATGCCCAACAAGGCCATGCAATTTTGTCACTAAGAAGTGCTTCTTTTCTCTGAATTATACACAGGTGATGAATATGTGAAACAACTAGAGTAAATTTTAGTATCTGCTCACCTCACGCCCTGGAGCAATTTCAACAAAAGCACCATATGGAGCTATTGACTTGATCTCACAATTCCTGGTAAATGAGTTCCCAAGAAAAGGATATTGATTAGATACCCAAAAGATTGGTTACAAGAAAGCAAGCAGGGTAATTAATTAAACAAGAAAGAAGAGATAATATACTTTGAGAAGAATAGTCTACAAAACATCCATGGGGATAAAAGTTGATACCTGTATATTTCTCCGACTTTTGGAACCATGGTAAGGTTAGCTATTATAGTTTTTGACTTCTCTAAGCTTGATAGGTCTCTTGCAGTAATTTTTACCTGCAAAAGGCATTTGTCAATAGTACTTTAGTAAGGCTAAATGGCAAGTATCACCAAGTTCTCCGTACCGTGCCATCGTCTCCAGTATCAATAGCATCTACTCCAGTCTCCTCAATTATGCTTTTTATTGTCTTTCCACCAGAACCAATTATTAAATTCACCTTGTTAGGTTTGACCTTGAAGAACATTGTAACAAAACATGTTAGAAAGATATAGTTGCAAGAAAACATATATACCATATACACATCATGAACATAGTACCAACCTTCATAACATGAATTAAGGGAGCATACGGAGATAGTGCTTTTGATGGTGGAGGTGAAGATTTTGACATTTCATCTGAGGAGAAGCAAAATGTAACATCAGATCAAATGGGGAGAAAATGAGATAAAAACATGCAGAAAATGACAGTTTCAGCATAAGCATTCTGTAGAATAGACATGAAAAGTTATTAGTGTTGACCATCCAAGGGGAACTTTAATATTAAGGAACGTTCCAACCTTCACAAATAATGTCATAAGAATTGGTGCAGGAACAAACATGATTTACCAGCACAAAAGAAAGCAGCTACGATAAGTCGACTCCTTTTTTTTTTGTTGCATTTTCTATACTACTGCGAAACACTGGATGCTGCATTACTAATGGCAAACAAGTATTAATGCTGAAAGAGTTTGAAAATGAGCGCAAAACAGAATTCCAGCAGTTGCTATGTTTTTATCTTCCTTCCTTTTAATTTTAACTTAAAGCTTGACTGTGATGTACTCCCTCCATTCCAAATTATAAGACGTTTTGGTTTTTCTAGATACATAGTTTTTGCTATGCACTTAGATATACACAATGTCTAGATACATAGTAAAAGCAATGTATTTAGAAAAGCCAAAACGTCTTATAATTTGGAACAGAGGGAGTATATCATAAGTTTGTAGATAGCTGGGGTAAAGAAATTGGCATGTAAATGGAAATAGCTAATTTAGCATAGGCTTACTCAGAATATGCTGTCTCCCGTCCCTAGCTTGAAAGAGTGCTTGCTCCATCACAGGTAGAGTTATCCCGACTACCTGCCACAATGCAAGAACCAGACAGATTAACCATTGTAGCAAAGCCTCCTAATAGCAAAACTACATGACAAATACTTCCATCTATATAGTCATTACAACCTTAATGTCCATCTGAAATGCAGATATGCCACTTTCATTACCAGCAATCTGCAACAAGAGCTTACATATAAGAAAACTGAGCTTTCAGCAGAACAACATATACTAACCTTGCTAATGCAGTTCCAAGTACCAAATGCAGAATGAAATACAAGTCACACCTTCAAATCCATGTCACCAGAGGCATCTTCAGCTCCAGTAATATCAGAAAGTATAAGTGGGCTACCATCTCCACCAAATTCCTGTGTATCAAGGACCAGGCCCATTGCAATTCCAGCAACAGGAAACTTTATAGGAACCCCAGCATCTTGAAGTGCTAAACAACCTCCACAAACAGAAGCCATGCTGGTGATATCACATAAGAAGTATTAGCAATTGAGGAGTAATCAAACGCTTAATTCTCTACTGTAGTCTGTACAAACCCAAAGAAATGGTCAACTGCTAACTGTATCAGAAATATTGAATATAAGTTCAGGTACTGCTGGACTAAGAACTTTATTTTGGGTCACCAAACGCAAGATTTGCACCTCACCAACTAGCAAATGTCTAAACTAAACTCCCCAGGAGGCAACAAACATAAAATAAAAGGTTGTGTCAACTCATAAATAGTTCTGCAAATTGAAAGAACCGTTAAAAGAAAGACAAACAAACTTATACAAGCTAGCAAACAAAAAAAAATGTTAAGCACAAGAATAGTATTACCTGGACGAACCATTACTTTCAGTGATAGTACTCTCGACACGAATAGTGTACGGAAAATCCTCTTCTGGAGGTAAAATTGGCTCCAGTGCCCTTTCTGCAAGCATCCCATGCCCAATCTCTCTCCGGCTAGGTGCTCCAATTCGACCAACTTCGCCAACACATGATGGAGGAAATGAGTACTGCAGAATGTCACAGAAATTAGTTAACAATGCAGAGTAATCTTGCAGCTAACTGTGTTGATAACAAAACTCCAAGCAAAAATGGAAAACTATTTTGGACCATTTCACAGGTTAGCAATGAAATTAGTAAGCATACAGCCTTCAAAAAGAACATCACAAAGTGATCCTCAGAGGACAGAGCAGAGCTTGGGTAGATACTCATGTACACCCTGATCAACAATAAAATCTCAATGACACAAGTAAAATACAAAACATAACATCCACACACACACGACATTTAAATATAAGATGGCATCTTGGCAAACTCATGTTTACTTGCAATCTACAATGAATTAGCTCAGATTCAATGCCATAAGTGAAAATCATCACAGCAATAAAGCAGGACATAATCCTGTCAACTGTACATACCACATGTCTCCCTTTACATAACAAATCTTTAAAAGGGGGCAATACGTGCTACCCATTCTATTTTCACATAGTTTGTTCAGAAATATGGATCTGAAGACCCTCCACCCCCCCCCCCCCCCCCCCCCCCACCACCAAAAAAAAAAAATTACCCAAAAAAAAAAACCCCCAAAAAAACAAAATAACAAGAGAAAAAAAAAAAAAAAAAAAAAGAAAAATAAAAAACAGAGGGGGATTAATTTCAAA
>Ga0182004_10004720_pt1 | contig 11024 bp, 15 predicted proteins | sample Sormic07211540_1_FD_120479 | JGI IMG/M metagenome (GOLD analysis project Ga0182004, IMG submission 120479) | Endophyte microbial communities from Sorghum bicolor roots, Mead, Nebraska, USA - 072115-40_1 MetaG | ecosystem: Host-associated > Plants > Roots > Unclassified | place: USA: Nebraska...
AGGTATTAATGACAGTAATTAAGTATTAACACTAAACAATAATTAAATGCCAAAGGTCATTAAGGTTAATGACCTCAGGTCATCACACAATCCTCAATCACTCAAATCTTAATTTGGAAATTAAACTAATTATTATCTAATTATTTTAGGATTATTACTAAATTACTAATTAAGGGTATATTAATATTTTATTCAAACATTATCCAAATGCCATCAAATTTTGTGTGAAGCCAGCGCATAATATTCAGAGATGTCCCACAAATTTTGGTGATTTTTGGACATATCAGTAAATTATTAAAATTCATGGAAGTTTTATTTATTAAATAAAGGATACAATTTTTATACATATGTAAATGGCCAGAAAATGGAACCTAGCATTTTTCCTATGTTCTCCACACTGCATAGAACATATCCAAATATTTTCACTATTTTTGGACCAGCACATAATTTTCTACACAAAATCAAACATAAAACATTTTTAAATCCAAAAGAAAAAGGGAAAACAGCGTTGTTGCTGCGGTTGGCCCGCTTACGCTCGGCCCAGGTCGGTCCACGCGCTGTGCGCGCTCTCCCCCTCCTTGCGACGTCGCTGACAGCGGGCCCCCACTGTCAGCTTCATCCCTCACATCGCCGGTGGCTCGGTTGAGCTCCCGGCCGTCGCTGGCGGAGTTCCAGCCCTTGCGACGAAGCGCAGCGGCTTCGCCTCTCCTTCGCGACCCAGTTGACCCTATCTACAGGCACGCTACTCCATTCTCCCTACCCTGGCCACACACATGGCGGACGGCGGCACTAGCCGCTCGTAGACTGGCCACGAGAGCTCAGTAGAGCGTGAGCTAGCGTACTAGGGAGCTCCCAGGAGGGATAAGGAGTGTGGTGCTCACGTTGCGGGGCTCGGAGAGGTGGCCTAAAGTGCTGGCGATGGTAGCCGGTACTCCAGGCGGGCGCTCTGAGCTCAGCGAGGTTGTTCCGGCGAACCTGCTCGCGTTCGAAGAAGAAGAAGAGCAAGCGCATGAGCTTCTGGGAGATGAGAGGAATCGGAAGCAACTGCTAACAAGACGTGTTACCCTCTGGAACGGCGTGGCCACAGAGAAGGCGCACGGCGGCGGTCCCGGCCGGAGTTGGGGGAGAAGAGGACGTTCCGGCGATTGGGTGGGTTAGAAGGTGCTCCTGGGCGTGCGTTGGGTTCGCAAAGGTGTGGCGGAAATGGTGGATGGCTCAATTTGGCTGGAGATGGAGCGGGTGAGGCGTATTCGCGAGAGATGGTCGTCGGTCTTCTCTAGCTCTGGACTGGGAAACCACGCGACGCCGTCCACGCTGGTGCTCAAGGAAGGAGGGAAGCCAGTCCGGGGCGTCCACGTAGCTTGGTGACGCAGGCAGGCAAGCAGCTGCGTGCTCGCACGCGCGCATGCGGTGGCGTTCGCCGCTGCGGACGGTGGCAGGGGAGCTCGTGATCCCCATCGGCTCACTGTAGCCACGCCTATCATCCCCCTTTCTGTCCTTTTGCAAAATAATCCCAAAATTTGAACTGAAGACAATTTTTTGCCAAAACAAAAGTTGTTTAGAATTTTGCACTGTACAAAACTTATTTAAGGACCCAGAACTAATTCTGAGTGAAAGAAGATGAATTTGGACCAAACAGTTTGAAATTCAAAATCCCATTTGGGGGAAATTCCAATTTTGTATTTGACCAGAACAGAATTTCCAAAATTACTTTTGATTTTCCATAATAACTTGAAAAATTCCCAAAATAAAAGTTGTTCAATTTGTTGAGCTCTACAACTTTCATGTTGGTCACTTTTCAAGATTCCAAACAGATTTTAAATTGGGGATTCAAATTGGAAAAGGGGACAATTTTTGGAAATCTGTATTTTCAAAATTACTTTGAATTTTGTATTAAAACTTCAAAAACTCAAAACACCAAAGTTGTACATCTTGACAAGATCTACATCTTTGCTTTTGAACTCAACCTTAAATTTTGCTTAGTTTTTAAATTGCACAAAAGGGCCAAAAACCAGGATTTTAAAATTAGGGTTTCCCCCCCCATTTTCTCGGAATCCTCCAACACAAGGGATTTCACAACCACTCTAGCATCATTGCACAATATAAACACACTTTAGTTCCCTAAGCACAAGCAACCAAAGTAAACTTGTTTTAAGTTGATGCACCAGGTTGTGCTTAACCAGCATGCTATGCAATGCTTATGATGACATGATCTAGTTTTAGTAACCGTAATATCAGGGATGTTACAGCCCTTCCCCCTTAAAGAAATCTCGTCCTCGAGATTTAAAGCCTTAGGGTAAGTAATGGAAAAGGAAATTTGTCAAGCTAATCTATCATTAGCTTTTTCACAAGACAAGCGGTTGGGGAAGAACATTTCATTAAAGCATATATGTACATTAAGTACATGGTTTTGGCTACCCTTTATCCCCTCTATAATACACTTCTTTTTATTGGATGTTGTGTTGAAGAGAACTGTGAAACTCAAGAAAATTCTCCATTAGATAGTCTTCAGATTCCCATGTGGCTTCTTCTTCGGAGAGCTGACTCCATTGCACCTTGTACCATTTGGTAGTTGTTCTTCGGGTAACTCTATCTTTTTGGTCCAATACTCGGATGGGATATTCTGCATAAATCAGATCTGGTTCATGTTCCACATCTTCAGAATCTTGGACTCGATCTAGTACTCGAAGACACTTCTTCAGTTGGGATACATGAAACACATTGTGTACCCCGGATAATTGTTTGGGCAATTTAAGGTGGTAAGCTACCTGCCCACACCGGTCAAGGAAATGGACCAATGTAGTGAGGTGCTAATTTGCCTTTAACCCCGAAACGATTCACTCCTTTCATTGGGGATACCTTTAGATACACATGGTCACCCTTAGCAAATCTTAAGGGTCGACGTCTTCTATTAGCATAGCTCTTTTGTCGGGATTGAGCAACTTTCAAATTATTTTGAATTTGTTTGACTTTGTCCTCAGTTTCCTTCACTAAGTCAACCCCAAAGAACCATCTTTCACCGGGTTCAGACTAGTGTAATGGAGTTCAACATCGACGGCCATATAGTGCCTCAAATGGAGCCATTTTAATGCTCTCTTGGTAGCTATTGTTATATGAGAACTCTGGTAGAGGCAGACAGTCATCCCACTTATCTGGAAAATTTAGGGCTCATGATCTCAATAGATCTTCTAATGTTTGATTCACCCTTTTAGTTTGCCCACCTGTTTGAGGGTGATAGGTTGTACTGTATAAAAGTTTGGTGCCCAAAGATTCATGTAAGCATTTCCAAAACTGGGAGACAAATTGAGTGCCTCTATCAGACACTATTGTCTTCGGCACCCCATGCAAACTCAATATAAAATCAAAATAAATCTTAGCATAAGTAGCAGTGGTGTAGGTTGCTTTTACTCGCAGAAAATGTGTAGACTTGCTGAGATGACCAATGATAACCCAAATGGAATCAAAACCTCTTGTCGTCTTGGGCAATCCCACTATGAAATCCATACTAATATCATCCCATTTCCATGCTGCAATAGGCAAGGGTTGCAACTCTCCAGTAGATTTGAGATGAATGGCTTTGACCTTTCGACAAGTGTCACATTGGGCTACATAGCGGGCTATTTCTATTTTCATTTTCGTCCACCAAAACCACTGCTTCAGGTCCTGATACATTTTATTGCTTCTTGGGTGAATAGAATACCTTGTGGTATGGGCTTCATACAGGATTTGCTGACGTAGCTCAGGTACCTTTGGAACTACTAACCGGTTTTTGAACCAGACCACTCCTGCATCATCCACTTTAAAATCTATGGGTGGTCTATTAGAAATTTTCTCTTTGAGGTACTTCATGACTTTATCTTCTTTTTGTGCTGCTATGATTTGGGCTTTGAGATTGAAGTCAATCTTGAGATTGGCAAGGCTTCCTTGGGAAATCATCTCTATCCCCAAGTCCTCCAATTCTTGGCATAGAGTTATATCTCTAGGCATCACTGTTGAACAATTACAGTGAGCCTTACGACTGAGGGCATCAGCTACTACATCCACCTTGCCTGGGTGATAATGCACCTCAAGATCGTAATCTTTGATCAATTCTAGCCACCTTCGCTGGCACATATTAAGTTTGGCTTGAGTAAAAATATACTTCAAGCTCTTATGATCTATGTATAGGTGACAAGTGTTCCCCTATAGGTAGTGGCGCCAGATCTTCAAAGCATGCACTACGGCGGCTAGCTCAAGATCATGGGTTGGGTAATTCTCTTTATGTGGCTTAAGCTGCCTAGATGCATAGGCAATTACTCGACCCTCCTGCATTAGCACACAACCTATCCCTATTCCTGATGCGTCACAATACACATCAAAGGGTTTCTCAATATTCGGCTGGGCTAACACAGGTGCAGTAGTCAACAACGTTTTCAGGGGTTGGAAGGCCTGCTCACACTCAGACGACCAAACAAATTTTGTTTGATTCTTGAGCAAGGTCGTGATTGGCTTAGCAACCCTGGAAAAGTCCAGAATGAAGCGGCAGCAATATCCCTCCATCCCCAAAAAGCTACAGACCTCATGCACCGTAGTAGGGGGCTTCCAATTCAAAACATCTTCCACTTTACCTGGGTCTACAGCGACTCCCTCTGCTGATAACACATGACCCAGGAAATGAACTTTGTCCAGCCAGAACTCACACTTGCTGAACTTGGCATATAGTTGATGGTCTCTGAGACGGGTCAACACAATCCTCAAATGTTCAGCATGTTCTTTCTTTGTTTTAGAGTAGATCAAAATGTCATCGATGAAGACGACTACAAACTTGTCTAGTTCTGGCATGAAGACGGAGTTCATCAGATACATGAAGTGAGCTGGTGCATTGGTTAAACCAAAGGACATCACCAAATACTCATATAACCCATAACGGGTTGTGAAAGCCGTCTTAGGGACATCTTCCGGCTTAATCTTGATTTGATGGTACCCGGATCTCAAATCAATTTTTGAGAATACTTTTGCCCCGGCTAACTGATCAAATAGCAGGTCAATGTGGTGCAGTGGGTACTTATTTTTAATCGTCACTTCATTTAAGGGACGATAATCAACACATAGCCTTAATGTCTGATCCTTCTTTTTCACAAATAAGGCTAGGCAACCCCATGAAGATGAACTGGGTTGAATAAAACCCTTCTGCAACAACTCCTGTAATTGGGATTTCAATTCAGCCTGTTCTTTTGGTGCCATTCGATAGGCTCTTCGAGAAATTGGGGTTGTCCCTGGTTTCAATTCTATACTGAATTGAACATCCCGGTTTGGTGGCAGATCTGGTAGGTCCTCGAGAAGCACATCCGGGAACTCCCAAACTACCATAATATTCTCAACATCTTTCACTGTAGTGGCATGAACTTGTTCAATTGCCCGTTTTGGGGTAGCTAGTTCGATTAGAAGGTAAGAACTACCATTGGGCAATGGCATCTTGATGGTTCGATGCAGTGTGTCTAGCACAACCTCTCGCTGTGCCATCCAATTCATGTCTAGTATAACATCAATATCTTGATCTTTAAGGACAATCATGCTAGTAGGAAAACTATGCCCACCAAATTCGATGGGTATCTGGTAAACCATTTCCTTAGAACTCAGTCGTCCTCCTGGCGACTGTATATGGAAATGATCCTTAGTTTCCCCGATGGGTATGTCATGCTTTATCACAAAGGTGTGGTTGATGAAAGTATGAGAGGCACCAGAATCAAACAGCATTTAGGCAGGATGGTTAGCAACAGGAAACGTACCCATCATCACCGGCTCTCCCTTCGGTATGGTTTCCACCTCTGTATGAAAAACTTGTCCCACCTTGTTTGTAGGTTTACTCCTTTGTGCATTCTGCCCTTTCTGAGCCACATTTTTAAACTGGCTGAGTTGAGGTTGGCCGGTAGGCGGCCTTTGGAAAGTGGGGTTATTTTGTCGAGGGTAGGGGCATTCTTTAGGGAAATGCCCGGGTTTACCACAATTATAGCAAGTGTAATTGTGGTTCGGCGAGGCAGTAGGACGAACACCTGGGCGTTCGGCTGGCGAGGTGCGGTGGTGATGGCAGTAGGTCGAGGAAAAACCTACTGGCCAGGTCGATACTGTATAGGAGGAAAAGAACCACGAAAAGGTGGCTGCGCCGGGAAGCGCCTGTGGCTCTGTGGGTGATAAATGATTCTCTGGCGCTTTTGGCCGCGACTAGAGAAAGAGGAAGAAGTGGCCTTCTTCTTTGCTTCTTTATGCTTTCTGTTTTTCTCTTCGGAGGCGATGGCATTGTTAACCGCCTCGTAGTAAGTGGCATTCTAACATGTGGTCATCATAGTTTGAAGTTTTGTATTGAGGCCATGCATAAAGCAGACCTTCTTCTTTCTATCAGTGTTCACGTGCTCTGTGGCATACTGAGAAAGGTGATTGAACTTGGCCACGTATTCCATCACACTTTTGTCGCCTTGTCGCAAGGCGAGGAACTCTTTCGCTTTCATTGCCATAAGCCCTTCTGGAATATAATGGGCACGAAAAGCGTCCTTGAATTCTGCCCATGTGACCTGGTGTCTCGGAGTCTAGATAGCAAGAAAATCTGCCCACCAGGCCCCTGCAGCTCCCCAAAGCTGTTGGGCTGCGAAGAGGGGCTTTTGGGTTTCTGAACCGCGAATCAGGCTGAATTTATGCTCCATTGTCTGGAGCCAGTCGTCAGCCTCCAAAGGCTCATCCGCCTTGGTGAACACTAGTGGCCTTGTTTCCGTGAAATCCACGTAACGAGTTTCCCCTTCCAGGTTATGTTGTGCTCGAAAAATTGGGGCAGGGTGGGGTTGTCGCTGCGCTAATTCGCGCAACAGACGAGCATTGTCTGTAGTGGCACTCAAAAGAACATCAATTGCATCTGCTAGAGAAGGTGGAGCAGGTGGAGGGTTAGGGATGTCCTCCCCTCCCTGGGAAGATCAAGCTCCATCGGATCCGCGGGTGCGCATCGGCATCTGTTACAACAATTATATTTACTCATTACCACTTGGAACCCACAACTTAGAAACATATTTTACATACTTCAACTTGTTTATCATACAGCAGTTCAGCACACTGAAAACAAACGAGAACAACTTTTCAAACTTAAAACATACTTCACTACCAGCCCAACCCGACTACGGTAGTCTAGAAAGCCCGATAACGACACCATCCGCAACTACACCGAACTAATCGGTGTGGTCGGAACCATAGCCCGGGTCATCGTCGTTATCGCCATGGTCATCCCCCGGGTTGTCGTCACCAGAGTCGGGTTCCTCCTCGCTGCTAGGTTCTTGGTCGGGCTCTCCCCCATCTGCAAGTTCTCCATCTGTATCCATCTCCCCTTCCCCTGGAGGTGGATGAAGCTGATGATACAAGTCAAATGCAATATCTCGGTTGGTGTCCAGATGGTGCGCTAGCTCAATCTTTTCCAGCTGCAGTTGATCCCCTCGTTGCCACGCCACGTCCCTCTGTGCAGTGACTCTGGCCGCCATCTTCTTGTATAAATTTTCAGTGTACTTACTTTTGGTCAGCTTGGCCTGCAAACGGGTCAGCTCGTGCATATCTGTGCTCTTGGCCTCCTCCTCCCGAGCAATGGCTGCATTTCGCTCTTCCACCATTCGGGTCAGCATCGCCTCACAATTCTCTCTAGCTTGTTTTTGATTTGTTAGTTGCGCTTTGAGCTCCCCAATCTCCATGACGTTGAGCATCCTCTCTCTAGTCACTTCTGTCAATTCTGCTGACAATTTCTCCATCTCCTGCTGAGGTGAGGAGCGACTGCTACTAGCTTTATCATCCCTTGGGGCTAACTGATGTCGAGGCACTCCCTTGGTACCTATTCTCTGGCGAGGAGTTTGCTTCCAACGGCCCATCCTGTAGAGGGTGAGATTGGATTAGTAAGGGAGATCCTAAAGGTTAGCAATAATGGGATTGGTCCTATACAACCTAACCCAAATAAAGAGGAAGGTAATTAACCAAGTGATAGATTATGATGCATGCACGTACTTACGATTCACAATAGAAATTCATAACTATATCGCTAAAAATTTTACAACATAGGGCTATAATTTATGTTGCTCCTCCATACAGCCTTAAAAATTCTAATAAACCCTATAGACAAAGGTAAGGTAGAGCTAAAGCACTTGGACTCAAAGTAGGCAAATTTAGAATATTGGATCCAAATAGCTTTGAAGTTTTTTCAAAGGATACAGCGGTCATCTTAGCAACGAATGCTCCGATACCAGCTGTGGCAGAACCTCCTAAGTAGTTGGGCCCACCAACACCTGTCATTGTCCCAAGGACCTCTGACGGTGATGCCGAGGATCCTTCTACTCTAGAAGCCCGATGAGCATCCCAGGACGCCCAGGACTCTAGAAGCCCGATGAGCATCCCAGAACCACCGAGCTCGTCCCGACCGGAGTTGGGGGAGAAGAGGACGTTCCGGCGATTGGGTGGGTTAGAAGGTGATCCTAGGCGTGCGTTGGGTTCGCAAAGGTGTGGCGGAAATGGTGGAAGGCTCAATATGGCTAGAGATGGAGCGGGTGAGGTGTATTCACGAGAGATGGTCGTCGGTGTTCTCTGGCTCTGGACTGGGAAACCACGCGACGCCGTCTACGCTGGTGCTCAAGGAACGAGGGAAGCGAGTCCGGGGCGTCACGTAGCTTGGTGACGCAGGTAGGCAAGCAGCTGCGTGCTCACATGCGTGCACGCGGTGGCGTTCGCCGCTGCGAACGGTGGCAGGGGCGCTCGTGATCCCCATCGGCTCACTATAGCCACGCCTATCCTCCCCCTTTCTGTCCTTTTGCAAAATACTCCCAAAATTTGAACTGAAGACAAATTTTTGCCAAAACAAAAGTTGTTTAGAATTTGGCACTCTACAAAACTTATTTAAGGACCCAGAACTAATTCTGAGAGAAATAAGATGAATTTGGACCAAACAGTTTGAAATTCAAAATCCCATTTGGGGGAAATTCCAATTTTGAATTTGACCAGAACAGAATTTCCAAAATTACTTTTGATTTTCCATAATAACTTGAAAAATTCCCAAAATAAAAGTTGTTCAATTTGTTGAGATCTACAACTTTCATGTTGGTCACATTTCAAGATTCCAAACATATTTAAAATTGGGGATTCAAATTGGTAAAGGGGACAATTTCTAGAAATCTGTATTTTTAAAATTACTTTGAATTTTGTCTTGAAACTTCAAAAACTCAAAATAACAAAGTTGTACATCTTGACAAGATCTACAACTTTGCTTCTGAACTAAACCTCAAATTTTGCTTAGTTTTTAAATTGCACAAATGGGCCTAAAACCAGGGTTTTAAAATCAGTGTTCCCCCCCCCCCCATTTTCTCGGAATCCTCCAACACAAGGGATTTCACAACCACTCTAGCATCATTGCACAATATAAACACACTTTAGTTCCCTAAGAACAAGCAACCAAAGTAAACTTGTTTTAAGTTGATGCACCAGGTTGTGCTTAACCAGCATGCTATGCATTGCTTATGATGACATGATCCAATTTTAGTAACCATAACATCAGGGATGTTAGAGGTCATGACATCTCCAAGTACCTCATTGGGAGATACACCCGTCAATCCACCTCTAAAGTTGATTGTTCTCAATGTCTTGTACCTCTTGGGCAAGTACATCAAGAACTTGTGAATGAAGTCCCCATCCTTCACTTTCTCAGCAAGGCCCTTGAGATCATTGATGACGACTTGGAGCCTATAGAACATCTCTGGAATTGACTCATCATCCTTCATCTTGAAGTTGGATAGCTTGTCCTTGAGCATGTACAACTTGGCACTTTTTACTGTTGTAGTGCCCTCATATGTTTCTTCAAGCCTTGTCCACACTTCACTTGCCTTCTCAAGATCTTTGACTTGTTCAAACACTTTTGAATCAATGCCATTGTAAATTGTGTTGAGAGCTATAGTATTGCATTGCTTGTTTGCTCTCTCATTGTCGGTAGGGTTGGCCAGATCAAGAATCACAAAGTCATTTTTAGTGACTTCCCACACTGTATTATTTATTGATCCAAGATACATTTTTATCTTTCTCTTCCAATAGTCAAAAGAACTTGTGCCATCAAAGAACGGTGGTTTGCCCCCAACATGGTTAAACACTATTTGAGCCATAATTTGAGCACTGAGGTTGTTAAGCCTTCACAAAACGGTGACCACCGCTCCGATACCACTTGAAAGGTCCTAATATGGCTAGAGGGGGCGTGAATAGCCTATATAAAAATTCTACAAACTCACTAGAGCAAGGGGTTAGTAAATAACAAAGCGAAGCTTTTTGCTCTAGCTCTAAAGGGGGTGTTTGCAAGCCACCTACCGAACAATTCTAGTTGCTAAGATCACTATGCACACAAGAACTAAGTCTCTACAAGTTACACTAGTGAACTAAGCTACACAAGACAAAGTAAGCAACTAAACTAATTACACTAGTTTGCGGTAAGTAATAGATAGGATGAGATATTTATATTGCCGTGTATGGGATGAACCAATCACCAATATAAACAATCAAGCACCGAGAGAATGCCAATCAAACACAATTGAGACACCAATTTTTCTCCCGAGGTTCACATGCTTGCCGGCACGCTACGTCCCCGTTGTGTCGACCAACACTTGGTGGTTCAGTGGCTAAGAGGTGTAGTACAAACCTCGTCCTCACTAGGACACCACAAGAACCTACCCACAAGTGAGGTAGCTCAATGACACGAGCACTTTACTAGAGTTACCTTTCGGCTCTCCGCCGAGGAAGGTACAAGACCCCTCACAATCACCGAGAGATGACCACGAACAATCACCAACTTGTGCTAATCCTCCTCCGCTGCTCCAAGCCGTTTAGGTGGCGGAAACCACCAAGAGTAACAAGAAAACTAGAGCCAAATTGATCCCCAAGTGCCACTAGATGCAATCACTCAAGCAAATGCACTTGGAATCACTCCCAATCTCACAAAGATGTTTAATCTATGAAGGAGATGAGTGGGAGGTGTTTTCTTAGGCTCACAAGGA
>Ga0182004_10004721_pt1 | contig 11023 bp, 8 predicted proteins | sample Sormic07211540_1_FD_120479 | JGI IMG/M metagenome (GOLD analysis project Ga0182004, IMG submission 120479) | Endophyte microbial communities from Sorghum bicolor roots, Mead, Nebraska, USA - 072115-40_1 MetaG | ecosystem: Host-associated > Plants > Roots > Unclassified | place: USA: Nebraska...
ATATATATATATATATATATATATTCCCTTCAGAAACCAATTAGAACAGAGGACACAGTTTATGCTATCAGGGTGCTGATCAGTTCAGTACAAAGTATGTGTAGAGAGACAATGTTGCTACTCTAGTTTCCATCTAGATTTCGTGATTTTCCCGTACCTAAATAATCTTTTGGGATGGAAGGGCCCAGGATTTTATGGGATGCAATATCTCCTCCATAAGTTTACTAGCCTCAAAATTCATGAACAACCACAATTGTTAGTTAATTAATTTCAATCAGATGTTCACAAGCACCTCGCTTGTCGTTTCTTTAGAGGTGGATTATTTCAGCTTTTAAGCAAGCCAATAAGAGTTTTACAAATCTGTGCAGATTCCAGTGACCAAGAACAATATCAGCACAAGGCACTACAAACAATATTTCCATTACATCTGAACATATCCTTTTATTTCAAATTGTGTCCATCTTATCCACGGCCCGATTATCTTGGTTATATCTCCTTCCATCATGAAGGACCAAGAAAGGTGATCACAGGGGAGTGAATGGGAGCCAATCCAAAATTTTTCTCAAGATCACCCTCCAAAAGCAGCAAACCTCCAAACATGGTGCCATTGAGCCCACTGCGGCTGGGTGTTCACTAGGAACACAGCAGGACACCACAACACACAAAGAACCAACCTAACACCGAAAACCCCGAACGGTGCTCTCCGCATCTATCATGGAGAAGCAAGAGCCCCCTGACTCAACGCTCAAAGCCATTGGATGACTAGAGAGTTGAGAAAAGGTCACAACCAAAATCGGAGACCAACGGAGAAAATTGCACGCGAACAGAGCAAGAGAACACAGAAAACTTTGCACACGTCCCAATTCTCAGAAAATTGGAGTGGCGTCCAGTCAAAGGCGGTGAGGACAGTACACACTCCTGCTGGTATCGGCGTGCCTCTGCCATGGATCATAGGTGTGGTGGCCTCAAAGGAGGTGCACGAGGAAGGGCTGGTGGCAGACGGTGGCGATGGGCAAAGGATTCCTCGGATCCTTGCCTACAGTTACGACAGCAAGGAAGGGGAAAAAGTAGGAGGGGACAGGAAGAGGATGACAGGCGGGGCCATCTGGCCCACTCGTCAGTCTCTGTGTGAGGGGAAGGGAGTGGGGTGCGGGCAAGTTCGGCTTGTACTGGCATAAAACAAGTAGTACGCCACCTGTGCTTGGACCTCATGCAGAGGGTGTGAGCGGGGATTGGTGGGCTTGGGCCGGTGCACGCGGCGGAGAAGGGAAGGAGGGGTGGTGCGTTCTTGGTTGCGCTAGGCCATTGGCAAACATAGAGGGGCGGCAGCTGGCTGGGCCGGGCTGCTGTATGGGTTTTTTCCCTTCTCTATTTTCATATCTATTTTTATTTCTTTTTTCTTTTTCACCAAGTCTACACTTGTATAAATGTATTCACTACTATGGTAGGTCCAATAGGTCAACCATGCATATGTAGTTTGCCATACTAGGGTATCAACCACACACACATACAAGACATCTTAATTTATAAGGTGGAATAACTATTTATTAACCAAGCATAAGACCCCGTGCAAAAACAGGAAAATCACAAGTTGATTAATGCAAATGCTCAACCTTGCTAGTTAGGGTTCACATGAGCATTACTCACCATGCAAGGTTTTAGAAAAAGTTTAATTTATAAGGTGGAATAACTATTTATTAACCAAGCATAAGAACCAGTGCAAAAACAGGCAAATCACAAGTTGATAAATGCAAATGCTCAACCTTGCTAGTTAGGGTTCACATGAGCATTACTCACCTTGCAATGTATTAGAAAAAGTTTTTTTAAGGTTGGGATTTTTGGCTTCAGGATTTTCAGGGTTGTTACACTTGGACTCTGTTGATTAGAACTTCAAGAGTTCATCTTGGACTTATGCTAACATACTCATCATCGAGATGTTTACCCCATGCTCCATTGTATCTTCAATCTACTATTTTCTATTACCTTGCCTTTTGTTAGTTATTCCCTTCTGTTCTCCCCTTTGGTGATCTAACATCCATTTTGGGGTGTTAGATAAGACGATTGAGGCATGAGCATTACTCATTGCCTAGAGAGCGAGGCAGAGGTGTGAATGTGGGGGGAAGGGTGGTAATGGGTCAGATGACTTGGGGTCATGTATGACAATGGCAGTAGGAACCTATATTCTGGTGTGAATTCAGGGCTAGGAGAAGGTCTTTTAATGGATGGAGCACAATTCTTTACTCATTGTTATTTGTCGCATATTAGGATGTAACACCATTCTTGACCACTTAAAGCTCATATGTGCTGACCATGGCCTACACGCTTGGCAGCATGATGAACTTGCAGGATTCTTGGAAATAGTAAATGGTCATGGACGTGCTCAAGGATGCCTGTGGTTGTGGACATCATCAATCTTCGTTGCTATGCTTCATTTGACATTATTTTCCTGTCTTTTGAATCCATCCTCGTGGGTCTAATCTTATAGTTTATAGTAGCCTATTCTCCAAATGTACTTGGATTTATGTAATGAAGTGATTTGTAACACTTTGTATAGATATGAAATTTGTTGAAAATGAGAACGAATGTGATAGCTTTTAATCCTAGACTATCGATCACCATATTGTTGAGATTTTTATTAAGATAATCCTTGTTCATTTCACCCGAGGTCGATAGTAATACCGGACATGAACAAAGAGTGGCCAGAGATGTATGAAGAAAGTATGATCATAAGCAATGCTTACTGGTTTAATTATTCAAGTGCTTCATTGCAATTATAAAATAGAGCGTGACTGGTCAGTAATGCTAGTTGTGTGCATGATCTATGATGATTGTGTTGTTCAACGATGCTTTTATGATTTCATCATGATGCACTAGTGGCCAAGCTTTGTCCCATGACGAACCCAAAATTTATTCACAGCTAGACACTGTTTAGTGATGAAAGGCAGGAATTGTGTCAACAAAAAGTCATGGATGTGAGCATTTCTAATAATGGTTCTAATAATGTTGACTAAGAATATGCAAGGGCCAGGGGTGAACATTATTTTGCTCCTTGAGAAACCCATGTGCAGATGGACTCATTGATGGGTAGATCTACTTCTACCATTTATTTATTTATTTACTATTAGGTGTATCAAGTTTATATATATATTATGTGGTAGAAATGAACTAGGACTGAGAAGTCTAGGCCTTTTCTAAAAGCACCTTTATCTGGTGCAACACAAAGTAGATGATCCTCCAAAGATGTTGTCCATCGACATTCGGCGGTCTTACTCCATTGACACCAGTAGCCCTATGTAGTCTTTCTATATATCTTGACGAGTGCCAAACCTTAAGCGAGACCAATGCATTTGGTGACTTAATATTTGACTCCATATATATCTTATTTCATGGAACCCTAGAGCCGCTCTACCCCATTCATGTTCTAATTTGTATGTCTTTGGTTGATCCATTTTGTTTTGGGTGGTTTCTCATTGCATGGCATACCTAGTTTTAAAGACAAAACCTAGAATAAAATCATATGTGTGACTAAAACTCAATCACATACATATAGAGAAAAATTATAGGGGAATACCAAGCACAATGCTTTATGTCATGAGTATTTAACTCATTACATAAATATCAAAGTTCTAACAACGCAGAAATAATAAGCTAAACTCTAATGGCGCGTCAACTGGTAGATCGCAAGTCTATTCAACATAACTATTGCCATACCCATCTAGAATTTTTATCCACATAATAAAAGTAAACAAGCATAATTACATCTCATACTCAACAAGAATAGCATGAGGTTATGAAGCTCAAAAACATGACACTGGTTTATTGTGGTTAGAATTTTAGTGAGTCACAATTTTAGCATTAAATAGCAATGAGTTATGCTTAAGCCCCAATTCACTGCTAGAAAAATGTAAACTGTGATTGGCAAGAAGGATTAACCGAGGCGGTTTTCGCAACCATCTCGGATGAAAGGTCACGGTTAATCGTGGCCTTAGCCGAGGCAGTTGTCTTGCCTGCCTCAGTTAATCAAATAAAAATAAAAAAATGAAACACGTTGACAATCCCAATGAGCACACCCAGGGGCCCATTGATCCCATATGGGCCATCGCTCTAATTGCCATAGCGCTCGTGCTACTGTCGGAGCGCTTGCTAGGGGTCACTAGATCTGCTGCCACCGTGTGAGCACCACCGGATCCAAGCTCGTTCTCACTGGATCTGCCGCCGCCACATGAACACTACTGGATGGAAGCTCCTCCTCGCCAGATCCGGGCTCATCCTCGTCGGATCTACTGTTGCGGATGAGCACTGCCACATCTAAGCTCCTCACTGGATATGTCACTGCCGCATGAGCACCATTGGATCTGAAGGCCACGATGCTAGATGACCAGGCCACTGCGTCCACGAGCTCTTCCTTCTAGCCTCTAGATCCAACGATAAGGGTGAGGGAGAGGGAGGGGAAGGGAGGTGTCATGCTACCAGAAGATGTGAGCTACTCGGGTCGAGCGCTGATGATGGAGCAGCACACTCAGCTTGGTCGTGCGACAAAGTGGCAACGATGAGGGGAGGCAGTGCCACTCGGCTCGATCTAGGAGAGGAGAGTAAATGAGAAGAAAAAACTTAAGGGTTTGTCTTTATACTCCAAGGAGGCTAGCGGGCCTTGCCTGAGCTTATCGGGCCTCGACCTTTATGGAGGCGGGCCTTATAGGCAACTGCCTCAGATAATCAATTAACCAAAAGGTGGCTATGTTAAGATAACCGCCTCGATCAATGTCTTTTAGGTGATGCCCGTCTTAGTTAATGATTAATCGAGGCAGTTGTGTGCTATAATAATCACTTCGGTTAATGCCTATTAACCGAGAGGGTTCTCTTATAATGCCCGCCTAGGTTAATGGTTAACCGAAGCCGTTGCTAGCCTAGCTATGTCATACCCAATTTTAAGGATAAAACTGAATGCAACAACTTATGTGCACCCAAAGATTAGTCGCATACATAAGCCGACAAATTACTGGAAAATATCATCATGAGTGTTTATTACATCGTGAATATTAGCATCTAGTATTTATTACATCACGAATATTATAGAAAGTATCATCACCATCTAAGATCCCTCGCTCATAGGGGCTGTTTGTTTCGCAGCCAATGTCCGCCATGCCGCAGTGTGGCGCAGTGTGGCGCTGCCACAGTGTGGTGGCGTCTAGATTCTCCGCCACGCTCGCCACACATGCCACACCTAGAAGACAAGCAGTAGGGAGAAAACGATAGGGAGACAAGACTGTGGTAGCCCTAGCTTAGATGAGAACCAAACAGTAGCCAAAGTTGGTGCGGCAGCCGCAACTTAGGTGTGGCGTGGTGTGGCTCGACACCAAACAAGCCCATAGTGATTTTAAAGCTTTTAATAGAAATGGTCCACCTGACCTATAAACATCAATATCTGTGATGGCATATCTACATAATCAGATTTTGACAACATATGTTCCTAGTAATTAGTTGAATTTATAGAACATATGTGCATTTGTGACCATTTAAAAATACTTGTTAGTTTCTCATATTGATAGAAAGTATTATATGTATTCACAGAAGATTATGTTGTATTCATTCAATAACCGTCAACAATAATTTTATCATAAGTAGTTTGAAAAATTTTCAAAGCATTTCAAAGAACCAACCCCATTCTAACTCTAGTCATTCTACTTCATAGTAATTTTGAAGCAATTAATAGAAGCTGGCCATCCCAACCTATAATCATTAATATTCGTGATGGTATGTATAGAACCGAATCTATCTAATTGTCCCTTTCAAAATCTCAACTATCAACATATGGTTCATACTAATTAATTAAACTTACAGAACTCATGTGCATTTTACTAGTTAAAAAAGTTTTATTGTTTCCCAGATATTGATAAGAAATGTAATAAATATAAGCAAAGGACTCTACTGCATTCATGGAGTAAACATCAACTACATTTGTCTCAGGTAATAAAATATATAGTCTCGTCACCACATTTCTAATCACGAAATCCAACCTTAATCCATGTAAGATTTTTGTATTAATTTTGAAGCTATACATAGAAGTTTGTAAACCCCACCTATAGTCATCAATATTCATGGTGGCTTATGTATAGAGTAAAATCATGCAAAGCCTCTTGCAATATCACAATAATCAATACATATATAGTTCCATGAAATTAGTTAAATTTACAGAACTCATGTGCTTTATGTCCATAAAGAAATATTTTTTATTTTCTTAATATTGACAGAAGATATCATAATTATTCACATAACATTGTGTTGCACTCATTGGGCTACCGTTGAAAGTATCTTTCTAGTGTAGTAAATTAGTCCTTGAATTTTCAAAACATTTCAAAAACCAATCCAAATTAACTGTAGCTAGATTCCTCGTAGTTATTTTGTATCTATTAATAGCAGCTAGCCACCCCCTACCTTATGTCGTATATACTCAAATTATAGTTTGTAGTAATTAATTGAAAGTGTTGTACTAATGTGCATTTGGTTCTATGGAAAATAAATTTATTGTTTCCAAAATATTGATATTAAATATCATAAATATTCAAATGAGATTTATCAAATAATCTTTAACTATAGTTAGTTCATGCAAAAAAAATAGTCTCAAAAATTTCCAAACATATGAATGAACCAATTGGCTATATCGAACTTAGAGTTTACCCTACCTCTTGGAGATCTCTCTCACAATTGAGAAGAGGTATTCAATTTATTGCATTTTCAGCTAGCTGCCCTTTTCTTTCTCCTTGCCATTAGTGCAGGTCCATTATTTTTCTTAGCTATGGTTTAACCCACAATACTAATAGCTATGGTTTTTTCTAATATTTCCATAGGTTCAAATAGATGAAAGCCAACCAGAAGATATAATTAACAATATTCATGATGGCTACATAATCAAACCACGCTAAACCTCTTTCCATATCATAGTTATGACCATATATATGGCTTCTATAGTAACTAATTAACTCATGTGCCCGTTAAATTTTTTTTGCCCAAAGCTGAAAGAAATATTATTATAACAAAAATAAAATTGGTTGACTAAACCTCTAATGATAGAAAAGGTCATAACAAAATAAATAATATTTATATAAAAAATTAATATAATTAATAAGATGGATTGTAAGACAAGAAGTCTAGAGATAAAAATTGTCACTTATTTTTGGAATGGTGTGATCTTTAACTGGACAACCGGCATCTACCGCATTTGAGTGAAATTAAGAGTTATGATGTGTGCACGGTGTGCTTGGTCAAAGCAAAGAAAAACTACAACATTCATTACTCCTTTGACCACAGACCTTGTTGGTAGCGTTTACTCCCTTTGTCCAATAAAATCGTTTCTTTAAGTTGGGGGAGTACTCTGGAAGTGAACACAAAATTGATGCTCAAATATTCTGGTGAACAACTACTCTCTCCACCCTAAAACAAGTGACGTTTTTTACTTTTATAAACTTCTTATTTGACCATTCATCTTATTCAATTTTTTGTGCAAATAATAAAATAAATAAGTCATTGTTAAAGTATCTATAATGATAGAATATGTCATAAGAAAATAAATAATATTTATATAAAATTTTTGAATAAGATGAATGATCAAACAAGAAGTCTAGAAGTAAAAACATCACTTATTTTAGGATGTAGGGAGTACATTCCAAATGGGCCAACTAGCATCTACAGTATTTAAGAAATGAAATTAAGAGCAAGGATGGTGGGCCTAGTCAAAGCAAAGAAAACTGCACCATTCATTGCTCCTTTGACCAGCGACCTTATTGGTAGCCTTTGCTCCCTCTGTCCAAGAATAACAATCATTCTAGAAACGAGAAAGTTCCAAGAAAGTTTGCAAATGACTCTGCTTGCCACTGTACTTGTAGTCATTACAAGAATAAAGGCCCCTGCGAATAGACCAGTGAAGTGGGTGGGTGCCGAGCAAATAGACCTTTGGAGGGGGGCAAAGGCTGCTGCGGCAGTGGGAGTAGTATGGTGATAGGTGTGAAAGATGAGGGGACTAAATCTTTAACTTGCACCACTATACAGATCTTTTTTTTATACAACTCACTTCTCATAGAGACTGTCCACATAAGAGACCACCTCTAACTTGGGCCAAGAATATTATAGCTCACAGTACTCTCCTATAAATCAATTTTCATGAGCAGTTGCGAGAAGAAAACCATCCCTAGGATGGGGACACTATAGCTAGCGGAACACTCCTAGAAATAAATCTTAATCTAGCCGCCCCTAAAATTTGATTTTCAAGGTAGGCCTCTCTAACAAAATGGGTTATTGTAACACAAAAATATGACCTTTTTAATTTTTTCCTACAATGAAAGAAGCATGTATTTCTCGGTCAAAACTAACTTAAATGTTTCCCTTTCTTGACCTAACTCAAAATAACAACTTCGCATTTTTGCATCAAGACACTTGTCATGAAGTTGTCCAAGTCAACACATAACAAGAGGATTTTTTCCAAAATAAAATGTTTTTGAACAAAATAAAAGTTGAGTTGAATCTAGCCACCCAAATTCAGCCTATGACCCTCGTACATGATTTCTATTATTTCCAAAAAACGAAACCCTCCCTCCCATTCCATTCACAAATGCAAAGAGACAACAAATAATTTTGTGCACCGCATATAATTTACTTGCTTGGATAAGTCCTTGGGTTTTGATTTGGTTTTGCTTGGTGTTTAGTCTCTTCTTTGACCCTCTAGATAAATAGGAAACCTCCTTCCTGTACCTAACCCTGCCTTAGGCCTAAACCCCTCACCTTGGCACAGTTCTGCTCCCTCTCCACCTCTCCTCCAACACAAGGCAAGCTCGGCACCTGGGCCCAACATGCACACTAGGCTGAGGCTAGCTCACCCTTGAGCCGCTTCACTCCCGCACCCGCCTAGCCCCTCGCTCCCAGTTAGCCTACCTCACATGTGTGATGCGAAGGCCCAACTCACGACCCACCTGCCCAACCATGACCCCACCCCCTAGAAACAGTAGGGAAGCAGCAGCCCTCTGGTGCCACCAACACTAGCGCCCTACTACCATGCCCCAACTTCCGTGTGCTACCGCTTTCTGACCACCACGTGCCTTGGCCATCCCATCGGAAGGCACAGGCATCGAATTAGCGATGCAAAACCCTAGCCACTTGTTGTATTTAAGTAGCAGCTGCCGTTGCGAATCTCGTCTTCCCCAATGTTGTTATCACCTCTTTGTCCTCTACAACACCTCTCCTTGGACCCGTTGAGGCTCCGCCCAGCGTTCGCCCAACGAGGTAAGCTGGACCCGTCATGTGAGCAAGTGGGAATGGCTGTAGCAGTCGGATGAAAATGAGCGAACGACCACTCAAATGGAATTTGGTCGAGACGTCGCCTAGGACGGCGGATCTCGCCTCCTTGCGCTCTGAGCTAGAGCCGGCCATTCTCCGGTGGCACAGACTTGCCATCCTCTGGCGCACTCCACTAGCACCGTCGAGCTCGACACCTCCCGCAGCAAACATCCTAGGCCTCGGTGATTTTGGCGCGTATTGGCGCATGTTTGCTTCTCCCGCATGCGGCCGGTGGATCCCGTGCCTCAGCGCTCGGTGAAGACGACCCCATACAACACGGAGTCAGAACACAAAAGCCAGGCGTCGTGAGATGACAACCTCCACTACCGGAAACATTAAGGATGCCGAGCGCCGTTAGTTCGCCGAGAGCTCTTTCTCGGGCACTCGGCAATGAGGGAGTTCGCCGAGAGCAACTCTCAGCAAAGAACAACGCTCGGTGCAGCTACTCTTCGCCGAGCGCCTAGCCCTCGGCAAAGTGGAACACTCGGCAAAATAGGTTTCGCCAACGGTCGAGCCCTCGGCAACAAACGCTCTCGGCAAAATTTGACGCCGTGGTCTGAAACCGTCCCCCGCCGTTTTCTTTGCCAAGAGCTATAGAACGCGCTCGTCAAACAAGCATGGTTTGCCGAGAGCTTCACGGCGCCGCTCGGCAAAGAGCTCCTTCTCTCGGCAAACTAATTTTTATTTTTTTTTCCTTTTGCCCTGAGATTTTTTTGTTAGTTTTCCCACTTATATTTGGTCACAATAATGAAAGTTGAGCCATTTCTAATAAATATAGCTATATTTCATGCATTTCTTTCGTTTCATTGAATTTTTTCGATAAATGCATATTTGAACAGCACGTGCATGATCATAAGTTGGATCTCTAGGTTTGTGAGCATGTTGTGTGACGCCGTGCACGAAACGTTCTCAAATTTTTACCATAGGCTCCGCATGTGATATCATGACACCACACCAAGTTTCATGTTTTTTGAAATTAGTTCCCAATTAATATATTTTAAAAACGATTGACCTCCAAATTTGAAGTCGTGTTCTGTCAACCCGAGGTGCGAGAGTTCGGGCCTGTACATCCACACGGCCTTATTTCACACTAAATAACAAGAACGTCAACTTCCCATGCATAGAAATACATTGTTTCATGCAGGTGCAGTGTATTTATCGGAAAAATTCAATGAAACGAAAGAAATGCCTCAACTTTCATTATTGTGACCAAATATAAGTGGAAAAACTAACAAAAAAATCTCAGGCCAAAAGGAAAAAAATTAAAAATTAGTTTGCCGAGAGCAAGGTTTATCTCTCGGCGAAGGAGCTCTTTGCCGAGCGGCGCCCTGAAGCTCTCAGCAAACTATGCTTGTTTGCCGAGCGCGTTCTATAGCTCTCGGCGAAGAAAACGGCGGGGGACGGAAACATGTAAAAAACTAGCATTTTAATTAGGGGAACATATCTAGTGCAAACCACAACCTCCGTGAAAACCTGTGCAAACTAAGGCAAAAAAGTTGTCTAAATTCATCAAAAAAATCACACATGTAGATGATTTGATAATACACAACATTGTAAAATATCTTGTCCAAAGTCAACTTTGTTTGTGAGATATAAAAATAACAAATTTCAAGCCAGAAAGGTGTCCACAGAATTTGCTAGAAATTTGTTATTTTTATGTCTCACAAATGAATTTGAGTTTGGACAAGATATTTTA
>Ga0182004_10004722_pt1 | contig 11023 bp, 14 predicted proteins | sample Sormic07211540_1_FD_120479 | JGI IMG/M metagenome (GOLD analysis project Ga0182004, IMG submission 120479) | Endophyte microbial communities from Sorghum bicolor roots, Mead, Nebraska, USA - 072115-40_1 MetaG | ecosystem: Host-associated > Plants > Roots > Unclassified | place: USA: Nebraska...
CCCTTTCTCCCAGTGGTAAAAATATAAATACGATAACTCTGGATAACCTCCCGGGTGAAATGCTCACCGATATCCGTGCGCTTGCGGATCATTTTCTAATTGCGTTACCAAATATCAACAGCGCCAACACTCCCCCTTTGCCTGCGCAGGGTCGGGCCGTCTCCCGCCCGCAACCTCCTCCCGCGTCTAGGGCGGGCCATCGAGTTAAGACCATGGCGATGGGGCCACTGACTCGCGGTCGTGCCGCCGTGACGGCCTCGAGCCAGGGGGAGATAGGTCGCGAGAGTTCAAGCTCTGGCGCCCGCTACACGGGAGACGTCGAGCCTAAGCCTGCGCCCGTCCGCGAGAGGCCCGAGGTCTCGACGCGGGGCAGCTCGAAGTTAGCTGGTCGGGGTGCTGGCAGGCGGGTCACTCTTCCTGTGGGGTAAGATCTTAACGTCGTGATTCTTGTCTTCCGATGTCTTTGCTTTTTTACGGCTTCACTTACGTTATTCCCCTTTCCTCAGGTTGAAGCGGCCGCTCGAACAGGCTCAACCTTCGAAGGCCAAAAAGCTGAAGGTGGAGGCGGCTCCCAAAGACTCGGGTGAGTGGTTGATTCTCCTTTCAGTAGAGTTGGAGTTGTGTGATCCTTACGTCGAGCTTCTTAGCGACTGATGGTTCGTTTTCGAGTGCTCGCAGGCTCCTCCGATCCTCGGCCGCCGACAGGTGTCGAGAGTACCCCGCCTCATCCATTAGTGGGAGAGACCGCCCCGCTGTCACCGAGGTGGGTCGAGGCGCCTCACCCTCAGGAGCAGGAGGCAGCCCCCGAGCCTCCCCAGTCTGGGGGCGTGGGGGATCCTATCACTATTAGTGACGGGTCCAGCGGCGATCGGCTCTTGAAGGATGTCCGCACCGTGGGTGAGGAGGTCGAGGCTCCCCCTGTCGTGGAGTGGACGCCTTGGCCCATCAGGCTCCACTCCGTCGAGGAGAGGAGGAAGAAAGAAGAGGAAGAGCGCGAGCGGGAGTCGCAGCAACAGCTGTAGTGGGAAGGAGAAGAAGGAGAGGAGGGGCGGCGGCAACGAGGACGGCTTGAGGAGCTGTTGGAACAACACCGGCAGCAAGAGCTACTGGAACTCCAGAAGCAGCAGCAACAAGAGAGTCAGCAGTTAGAAGAGCTGCTCGAACCGCCGCCACGAAGCCCGCCCCAACCGGTGCCGCCGTCGCCGTAGAGGCCTGAGACCGGAGAGGAGGGTCTGCCAGTCTACATTCCACCGACCCCTGCGTGGCTCCGTCTGCGGGGGCTAGCTTCCATCCCGGTCGAGCCTGGGCGGGAGGACGGCGTCGTGGCTATTGCGTGCGCAATGCGCACGCCTGCGGATCCTCAATCGGAGATCAAGGGCTCTCTCTACGGCATGGACAGGCTTGCGCCGGGCTTCCTCCGAGACCGGCGGCCATGGGAGGAACCCATCGCAGAGGAAGGGGATGAAGCTGGCACTTTCGGTGGTGGTGATGCCGATGAGACCGGGACATGGGGTTCGGTTGATGACGATGGGCGGTTCCCTTCTCTCGTCGACCTATTTTTGCGCCACGAAGGTTTGCTCGAGAACGTTCAAGAGCTAATCTGAGGCGTCAAGGCGCGTACAGAGGAGGAGATGGAGAATTGGGGCCCCGGTCGGATTCGTCTTCGGGCCTCTACCGATCCATCGGAGCCCAACATTTTCATGGACGATCGGAAAGAAGCCGAGAAGTGGGAACATCTTGAGGAGCTCCGGCTTTGGATGAAGCATGTGGTGGGCCTGATGTCAGACATCGTCAACAACGAGCATGGTCAAGCTTATTTTGTAAGTATCTCTGGACCCTAGCTGTTTGGGAATTTGGTCTTGTATTCTTACTATTCATCTACCGGTTCGTAGGATCTGAAAGACACCTCCTGCTTGAAGTCGGGTTTTATCCATGCGACGAGGGGCGGCTGGGAGCAGCTCCCTCTTCTCAAGGACCAACTCCTGGAGTCACAGGAGAAGCTCCTCAAGGCTTACAAAGAGCTTCTGGTGCTCGAGGAGGAAAAAAAGAAGAGGGAGGCCGCCCTGGACGAAGCTCGGGAAGCCTCGAGGAAGGCGGTAGAAGAGGCCATGCAGCTGAGGGAGTGGACCATGACCGTTGAGGAGGCCGTGTCCAAGGCCCGGGAAGAGGCCGTATTTTACAAGGACGCGGCCGCCGATCTTGACAAGGAGAAGACCCTCATCAAGGCTGACCTTGCCTCTGCCCGAGAGGCCTATCGGGAGAGGAAGGGAGAGTGCGTGAAGAGCGAGATCACTTGAAGCGCCGTAGAGGAGGCCAAGAAGAAAGCCCAAGGGGATCTCAAAGCTGAGCGAACTCACTCTCGCAGGCTCTCTGACGAGGTGGATCGTCTGAAGAGGGCGTTGTTGGAGAAAGAGGGAGCTATCGCGCAGGCGGGCAAGGCGATCGAGGACTTGCGGGTCGCCAACACTGACCTAGCTCGCTCTCACAGGGAGGTTGAGAGGGCCAACACTGATTTGGTTGGTCAAAATACCGCTCTGGAGGAGAGGATTCGTGGTAAGCTTCCTGATACTTTCGCGCTTCCTTTGGTGGGGTGCTTTGGTGTTATCTAACTTCCCCGTACCGGTCTTTGCAGTGCTTAACGACGAGCTTCTGGCTGCCCAGGTCAAGGCCAACTCCGCCAAGGCTCAGCTCTAGGGGAGGTCGCTTTGAATGGTCGACTAAGGACAGTGATAAACGACCTCTCGGCCTCTTGGGTGCTCGAGCCTATGGACGAGTCTAGGGAGGAGGCCCGAGGCGACGCGCTGGTCGATCAGCTGTGCTACCTAGGCGCCACGCTGAGGGATCGAGTGCGAGACGCCCTTCATACTGGGGTGAAGCGAGCGATGGCGGTCGTCTGCTCGAGCTTTTCCTACGACATGAGGTGGTGTCTCACGGCTTCATCACTGATATTTCTAAGACCGACGCCGAGAACGAGGAGAGGCTCCACGCCTTGATCGATGACGCGGAGGTCCCTGGGGAAAGGCTGGTGAAGCTGTTCGAACCAAAAGTGCTTCCTCTCGAGACTAGTCCGGGCGCGAACGATGGTGGTGAGGGTCGGGATGCGCACTAAGGCCTACGAGCCTATGCTGGGTGTCAATACCCATTGTAAAGTACTTGTCTTAACTAAACGTTGTGTCTTTAAATGGTTTATGAACATTTGCTTATCTTTTTGCTCGAGATTCCTTTGTTTCCTTTTCTGCCTACGTCTGTATTCCTCGTTTGGTCTTTTGTTAAGGCAACCTTGATTACCTCGAGGGTGAGGGAGCGAGTAGAGTTACCATAGCCCGGGGGCGTAGGGGTTCTCAGGCTCGTCGTCTCTCGACCTTTGAGGGGCTCGAGGTGCCTCTACTACTCGGCCGTGCGAGGCTTACTTATAGGAAAGAAAAAGAAATCGTTTAGTTTTTAGGAACTTGGGGGGTGGGGTCCCCTCTGCCAGCCCCCGAGGGAGCATCGACAATGATGGGTCATAGTTGGTACTCCCTTCTAACGTCAAGACCTTGACCGACGAAAAAGTAAACTATTCGAGGAAAGGATCTCATTTATTCATGCATTCATTCGTAGGATCTTGGTACAGGATGTACATGGGAACATAAAACTTCGAAGCTCTAGAATCGACGTAGTTGTTTGATGTTCCATGCATTGGTGAAGACCGCCCCTTTTTCGTCCGCGAGCTTGTACGTCCCTGGCTTCAGGAACTTGGCATCCACCTTCCCATGGTGGAGTCAGCTTGTGGCGTCCTTGGTTGCTTTGTCGCCGCCGTAGGACGAGGTCATCCATGTTCAGATCCCTTTTGCGCACATGCTTATCGTGATAGCGTCGAAGCTTCTGCTGGTACCTGGCGGAGTTGAGGAGGGCCATGTCTCCATCTCTATGGAGGTTCTTCGAGCTGGTCGACCGCGTTCTCTCGAGTCTCCTTGTTCGTCTGCTCATTGTAGGCCTTGAGTCGAGGTGACCCATACTCAAGATCTGTTGGAAGCACGGTCTCGGAGCCGTAGACCATGAATAATGGGGTATATTTCGTGGCCCTGCTAGGCGTCGTCCTTAAACTCCATATGACCGAAGAGAGCTCTTCAACCCATTTCTTGCCAAATTTCTTCAACCGGTTGTAGATTCTTTGCTTGAGCCCCTGCAATATCATGCCATTGGCACGCTCGACCTGGACGTTAGTTCGAGTGTGAGCCACTGCAGACCAGTTCACACGGATGTGATGCAGGTCACAGAAGTCTAGGAACTTTCTTCGACGGTGAACTGGGTGTCGTTGTCGGTGATGATGACGTTGGGTATCCCAAACCGGTGGATGATGTTGGTGAAGAAAAGGACGGCCTGCTCAGAGTGGATGTTCGTGATAGGCCGAGCCTCGATCCATTTGGAGAATTTGTCGACGGCCACCAGCAAATGGGTGTACCCCCTACCGCTTTTTGTAGAGGGCCTACGAGGTCGAGACCCCATACCGCAAATGGCCACGTGATGGGGATCATCTGGAGAGCATGAGCAGGAAGATGGGTTTGCTTGGCATAGAATTGACACCCATGGCATGAGCATACGAGCTCTATGGCGTCAGCTACGGCCGTTGGCTAGTAGAAGCCTTGTCAGAAAGTGTTTCCTACGAGGGTCCGAGGAGCAGCGTGGTGGCCGCAAGCCCCCGAGTGTAGATCCTCGAGGAGCTTTTGGCCTTCTTCTATGGTGATGCAGCGCTGCAAGATCCCGGTCCGGTTTCGTCGATATAGTTCGTCGCTTTCGCCGTAGATCACGTACGATTTAGCCCGTTGAGCGATACGGCGAGCCTCGGATCGGTCTTCCGGTAGCTAATATTGAATCAGGCAATCAAGAAGCGGCATGCGCCAGTCGAACGGTCGACCGGGATGTTGTTCCACTTCCATTACTTCTGCTGCCTCTAGCAGGGCTTTGATAGCGTCGGATGGGGGGCGATGGTCTTGACGTCAGCCCTCGAGCTCAGGTCGATAGATGGCTCGTGCAGATCTCTCGAGAATTCGTCGGGTGGGACCATGCCTCGAGTCGACGTGATCTTAGCGAGCTCGTCGGCTGCCTCGTTGTAGCGTCGGGCGATGTGGACGAGCTCGAGGCCGTGGAATTTGTCCTCGAGTCGTCGTACCTCCTTGTAGTATGCCTCCATTTTTGGATCGTGGCAGCTCGAGGCCTTCATTACTTGGTCGATGACAAGCTGAGAGTCGCCTCGAATGTCGAGGCGCCTAACCCCTAGCTCGATGGCGATCTTCTGCCCGTTGACATGGGCCTCGTACTCCGCGATGTTGTTAGATGTGGTGAAATGTATTCTAATGACATACCTCGTATGGACACCGAGGGGTGAGATGAACAGCAGACCTGCCCCAGCTACCATCTTCATGAGAGATCCATCGAAGTACATCGTCCACAACTCCGCCTGATCTTGAGCCGGGGGGAGCTGAGAGTCCGTCCACTCCGCAACAAAGTCCGCCAAAGCTTGAGATTTGATGGATTTTCGGGGCGCATAAGTGAGGGTCTCACTCATGAGCTCGACCGACCATTTGGCGATTCTCCCTGTGGCCTCCTGACTTCGGATGATCTCTCCCAAGGGGAAGGACGAGACCACCGTGATAGGTTGACCAAGGAAGTAGTGTTGCAGCTTGCGTCGAGCGAAGATCACTGCATAGATTAGTTTTTGGATCTGTGGGTACCGCACCTTGGTCTCTGATAGTACCTCGTTGATGAAGTAGATCAGCCTCTAGACTGGCAGCGCATGTCCTTCTTCCTATCTTTCGACCACCACTGCCGCGCTGACCACCTGGGTCGTTGGAGCAACATATAGAAGCAGAGGTTCTGCGGGCTGAGGTGGAACTAGGACCGGGGCGGAGGTCAATGTCTTCTTCAGGCTATCGAGGGCCTCCTCGGCTTCAGGGTCCACGAGAAATGTTACCCTTTTTCAAGAGCCGATATAGCGGTGATGCCTTTTCCCCCCACCTCGAGATGAAACGGCTTAGCGCCGCCAAACACCCCGTGACCTTTTGTACTCCCTTGATGTCTCGAATCGGCCCCATTCTCGCAATGGCCGAGACCTTCTCGGGGTTTGCCTCGACGCCACGTTGGGAGACTATGTACCCCAAGAGCATGCCTCGAGGGATGCCAAAGACGCACTTCTCGGGGTTGAGCTTGATTTTGTTGGCACGTAGACAACCGAAAGCGATCTCGAGGTCCTGAATCAGGTCGCCTCGTTTCTTTGATTTGATGATGATGTCGTCGACGTATGCCTCGACCGTCGACCCTATATGCTCGCCAAACACGTGGAGCATGCATCGCTGGTATGTTGCCCCAGCCTTTCGGAGCCCGAACGGCATGGTCACATAACAGTATATCCCAAAAGGCGTAATGAAAGATGTCGCGAGCTGGTCAGATTCTTTCATTTTTATTTGATGGTAACCAGAGTATGAATCAAGGAAACAAAGGGTTTCACATCCCGCGGTAGAGTCAACAATTTGATCGATGCATGGTAAAGGGAAAGGAACTTTTGGACATGCTTTATTTAAACTCGTGTAATCGACACACATCCTCATCTTCCCATTCCTTTTCTTAACTAGTATAGGGTTTGCTAACCAGTCGGGATGGTGAACCTCCTTGATGAATCCGGCCGTCAAAAGCTTGTGGATCTCCTCGCCAATGATCTTGCGTTTCTCCTCGTCGAAGCGACGCACCCTGTAACACCCTAGGTGTTAAGCATGCACTTAGTCTCATAAACCATCCATAAGCATTCTCATTAAGCATGGCATCATATGAGCATGTCATTCATTCAAGTGTGATTTTATGTGCTTTATTTTATATGAATTAAATAGGGTAAAAATATTATGCTTACTTCTAAATTTCTTGAAATGCCCAAATTAGGTTGAAATATGTGTTATAAAAATTAAGAGTAATTTTGTGAAATTTTTGGAGCTATAGAAATTAAGAAATGGAATTTATACAAAAATCCCTAAAATGAATTTATTAAAAACCTAGAACTAGTTTTAATTTGTGATTCAAATTCTATTTGGAACATGGCTTTACTTATTAAAACAAAGTTGTAGGGATTTTTATGGGGAGCAATTCTTCTTTTTGCTTCAACCCCTAAAATGATTTTTAAAAGCTTCAAAAGTCTCATTTAAGCTTTTGGGAAAATAATTTCAAAAAAAAAAGAAAAAGGGGGCAGGCGTTGCTGGGCCGACCCGCCTCCCCTCTCTCCCGCGCGCGGACGCCCGCCTTCGTCCACCTGACGCCGGCCACGTGGCGGTCATACGTCGGCGTCATGGACGCGGTCGCCCGGCCGACCGGCTTATCCCAGTCTGTACGCCGCCCCGCGGCCCCAGGCACCCCCATTCTGTCCCCTCCCCGCTCTCTTCTCCTCCTCCGTTCGCGAGAGCAGCAGCAGCTGCCGCCGCGGCGCCATTGCTGGCCGAGCTCCGCCGTCGCCGCCGGCCACGCTAGTGCCCCATTATCTGCGCCACGACCACCACCGCACTCGTCTTCGCCGCGGTAAGCCTCTACGCATGCTCTACCGAGGTGAGAGACCGCCGCAAGACCTGAATCGCTCGCCGGAGTTTCCCCGACCTCGTCGGAGAGCTCCGCCGCGTCGAAACTTGCTCGTTTCTACATCATTTCACTTGCTTTTGAGCGTGTTAGGTCTGTAGCATGACGAGGAAGCCTCGACGGAACCCCATGCGCGCTCTACCGCACCGGAGCGGCCTGGCCATGGTGAGCAGTGCCGCCGTGCCACCATGTGTTGACACCGTTTTTGGACACGTACCCAGGGATCGATAAAATATAGATCGGCAGATGGGGCAACAGTAACTGGTCTGCAGGGGAGTTGCCGATGAGAGTGGTTGCCGATGAAGAGACAGCTGAATGTGACTAAGTCCAGAAGTGGTGACGCGTTCGTGCCAATGTTCAGCGTTAATCTTTGCCGATGAATCAGAAGGAGAACGTGAAGGTTGCCGATTGATCTATGGTGGTATCCTGGTTTGTCACGGGAAGATAGTTTTATGTTTTCCATAGATATTTAAATTCGTTTTGTATACAGATTCCATTTAATTTGGGATTAGATTCCTAGTCGTGTCTGATTGTAGCTCTTTGAGCAGGGTATAAATGTAGACCCTAGGGCCTTGTAATGAAACATATATCAATCAATCAAACACAAGTTTTTACTCATATTCTAGCAATCTAATTTTTCGTTGACTTTGTCATATTTTCTATTTTTACTACGAGTTCTTAAGGATTCGTCGACTCAAGCTCGGTGTGTTCTCAAGTTCCGCGTGATCACCTCTTGGCCGTGACATCCGGGCGCATCGCTGTTGTCGGGACCAAAGTGGTCGAGTTATCACCTTTGCCAATAGTAAGGTCAAATCAGCTGGCACGCCTTAACGTTTGAATCGGGTATTAGCCCTTTGTGTTTGCAGATCAACTTTTGCACCAACACATCTTTTGGCACACCCGATGGGACCATCTCAAGATCAAGATCAATATGTCGACTACCGAGTTTGTGGCAGAACCTCCTAAGTGTTTGGGCCCACCGACACCTGTCATTGTCCTATGGACCTCTGACGGTGATGCCGGGGATCCTCCCACTTTAGAAGTTCGATGAGCATCCCAGGACGCCCATTCCACCGCTAACTGTGGCGTAACAAACAAGCTCGTCCTGACCACTAGCGATGGTCAATTAATGAGAATTTCTTCTTCTCGCCTTTACAGGATAGCAAGTGGCCACATTAACACCAGGATAGCTAGGAAATTTTCCCACCAGGCTCCCACAGCTCCCCGAAGCTATTGCGCTGCGAATAGGGGCTTTTGAGTTTCCGAACATCAGATCAGGCTGAACTTTTGCTCCATTTTCCGGAGCCAATCGTCAGCCTCTAAAGGCTCATCAGCCTTGGTGAACACTGGGGGCCTTGTCTCGGTAAAATCCACATACTGAGTTTCTCCCTCCCCATTGTGCTGTGCTCTGAAGTTTGGGGCGGGGTGAGGTTGGCGCTGTGCTAACTCACGCAACAAGCGAGCATTGTCGATAGTGGCACTCAAAAGAACAGCAATGGCAACTGCTAGGGAAGGTGGAGCAGGTGGAGGGTTAGGTATGTCCTCCCCTCCCTGAGAAGACCCGGCTCCATCAGATCCACGTGTGCGCATCGGCATCTGCTACAAGAATCATATGTACTCGTTACCACTTGGAATCCATAACTTAAAACATATCTTACATACTTCAATTTATTTATCAAACATCAGTTTGGCACACTGGATACAAACGAGTACAACTTCTTGAACTTAAAATAAAACACTATACTGCAGACCCAACCCCACTACGGAACCTTATAATGACGTCCCTCGCAAATTCACCGAACTAGTCGGTGTGGTGAGAGCCGTAGCCCGGGTCGTCGTTGTTATCGCCATGGTCACCCCCAGGGTTGTCGTCGCCGGAGTCGGATTCCTCTTCGTCACTGGGTTCTTGGTCAGGCTCTCCATCATCGGCCAACTCTCCGTCAGTGTCCATCTCCCCTTCACCTGGAGGTGGATGAAGCTGATGGTATAAGTCGAATGCAATATCACCGTACTGCATCGCCATGTCGTTGACGGTGTCTAGATGATGCGCCAGCTCGAGTTTCTCCAGCTGCAGCTGATCCTCCCGCTGCCATGCGACGTCCCGCTGTGGAGTGACAGTGGCCGCCATCTTCACGTATAGATCTTTAGTGTACTTGATTTTGGTCAGCTTGGCCTTCATTCTGGTCAGCTCGTGCATATGTGCGCTCTTGGCCTCCTCTTCCCGAGCAATAGCTGCATTCCTTTCTTCCACCATGCGGCATAGCATTGCCTCGCAATTCTTGGTGGCTTGTTTTTGTTTTGTTAATTGAGCTTTAAGTTCACCAATCTCCATGACATTATACATCCTTTCCCTCGTTACTTCGGTCAGCTCTGCTGACAACCTTTCCATCTCCTGCTGAGATGGGGAACGGCTACTGCTAGCTTGATCGCTTCGTGGGGCCAACTGGTGTCGAGGCACCCCTTTAGGACTAGTTCTCTTCCGAGGGGTTTGCTTCCAGCGACCCATCCAGTAGAGGGTAAGTTTGCATTAGTAAGGGAGACCTTAAAGGTTAGCAAGAATGGGATTGATTCTATACAACCCAACCCGAATAAGGAGGAAGGAATTTACCCAAGTGACATATCATGATGCATGCATGTACTTACGATTCGTACTAGAAATTCATAACGATATTACTTAAAACTTTTACAACATAGGGCAATACTTTATGTTGCTCCTCCACATGACCTCAAAAATTCTAGCAAAGCCTACAAACAAGGGTAAGGTAGGACTAAAGCATTTGGACTCAAAATAGGCAAGTTTATAGTATTGGATCCAAATAGATTTGAAGTTTTTCAAAGGATACCACAGCCATCTTAGCAACGAAAGCTCTGATACCAGCTGTGGCAGAACCACCTAAGTGTTTGGGCCCACCGACACCTGTCATTGTCCTATGGACCTCTGACGGTGATGCCGGGGATCCTCCCACTTTAGAAGTTCGTTGAGCATCCCAGGATGCCCATTCCATCGCTACCTGTGGTGTAACAAACAAGCTCGTCCTGACCACTAGCGATGGTCAACTAATGAGAATTTCTTCTTCTCGCCTTTACAGGATAGCAAGTGGCCACATTAACACCAGGATCATTCGTTGCGAAGACATTGCAGTATCACAGACGACATATGACCCAAAATAATATTTCAGAGTAAAACAGCGGAAGCATTACATAACTTAATTTACAAAAGTAGTTCTTCCAAGTAGTAAAGTGTTATTACAAGCCAGGTCCAGCGGAGCAACTGAAACTTTAGTACACAGATTACAAATTTACAGAGCCTGCCCATGGGTCACGCTCACTCTTCCTCGTCGTCAACCTCGACGACGGTCACACAACAGGGTCCGAAACATGTCGGCTCCTGAGCTTCACCTGCAACAGGGGTTATAAAACCCTGAGTACG